>JACCDV010642535.1_pt1 | contig 29115 bp, 46 predicted proteins | sample 7446131 | NCBI WGS metagenome assembly JACCDV01 (sample SAMN15323448, study PRJNA562643) | freshwater metagenome | isolation source: river surface water | place: USA:Blue River Watershed | collected 2017-08-17 | reverse complement strand
CTCAGGGGAGTGTTGAAGACCGTCGTCTAATTGTAACAGTTATTGGTAAGTGACTAGCGAGGAGCAGAAATGGCTTCTCGATTTTTTTTTCGAGGATGATTTTGAGGGGAGGGGGGAACTTAGACTACTAGAACAATATCAACCCCCTATCCCCCCATGTCAAAAGAATAACCCAGGCAAGGCGATCATTACTTCCCTGGGCCAATAACACCAATAGGCCACTAACTAACCACTAGCCAATAACACCAGGTAGCTATCCGTAGACTAGAAATCCCGATCAATCTATCACCAAGGCCAATGCCAAGTAGGTACCATACAAACGTATCCCGATTTTCTAGTGCGTCAAAGTGACACAGGTAATCGAGAGGAAATTGCTTAATCTTTAGGCAGTGTGGGTAGGATTACTCACTGGAGATGGGCAGAAATATGTAGAGGAAGAGGTGTAGAAAAAAGAGGCAGAGAGCAGCTTACCCCGTCCCAACTTTCCGATTCTCCTCATAAAACATGACTTATCCACAGCCATACAACCGTATGGTATGTGTAATCTCTGGTTTTTTCCTATGATTTACTAACAAAAGAAAGTTGGTATTTATCCCAAAATTAACTGGGATCAACTATCGATCAACATTCCGTTAACCTTGTTGCCTCTCCTCTTATCGCTGTTGTTCACTAGATTTATCCTAGTTGTCTCGGCAACTTGACAGTTTCTGTCTTTTCCCTGTTGACAAAAGGTTGATGCCTAGCCTATTCACTGTTCGCCAAGGCAATCCCGCTTAGGCTTAATGGGAAAGGGTTTCTATGTACGCTGACACCTTACAGGCTTTGTCCTGGCGTCCACGTTCTGGGAGATCAACCACAACCACGTCGATTGCGCTGACGACTCTTAAGCCTGATTTCTTGGCTAATCGAGCTAACGGTATTGGTGAGGAGCAAAGCCTTCACTTCGCCATTGCCAAGCATATTCCTGAATACGGCAAGGCTAGCGAAACTGCCTACAAAGTTTCTGGACGCAAGATCATTGTTAGTTGGGTGGTCCGATGAAAACCGTTTTCACCGGATGGCGCAACGTGACGCCGGGACCATGCCATTACTGCGGATATGACAACGACTATTTTTGTAATGGTCGGGGAGTCGTGTTCTGTGGCTGTCAAACATGTCCTGATTGCCATGTCTTCGATGGTCACGCAAGTAACTGCAATCTAGTTGATGAGGAAACCCATGCCTAAGCGAATTCGTGGCTACAACGTCTATCGTAACGACCAATTCCGGGAGTTTGTTCCCGGGAGAAATCAAGGCATCAGGGACATGGCTAAGTACCTTGTCGGTCACACACACATGGGCGAATGGGTCCGCTTTGCTGGTTACTGCCCGGAAGCTGGTCCAAAGCGTCAAGTATTCCATTACGAGTACCGCACGACTACTGGCGTAACGGTAGCCTTTCGTCCTGCTTGGCGGGATCAACCATGATTCGCCAAAAACAAGTCATTACAGATTACCGCGATGCAGAAGCCTTTGGCGGAGCCGATTGTCCATATTGCGGCAAACGAAACACTTTAGAGGCAAGGGGCGAAGGCAAATTCAGGTGGTTAGTCGTTTCCGAGGATCGTTGTCTACACGCTGATATGGCTGTTGATGCTGGTTTTCCGGAAGTAGCAATCCATTTTCTCTCTAACAGAGGATTCGCATGATTCGAGCTACCAGAGTTATAGGGGCTTTTACTTGGATCATGAGCCAGGTAATCGACGATGACGGTTACCCGTTTAAAGAGGCTGCCAACGAATTTGCCTTAACCTCGGAGGAAGTGAAGGCCTTGCGCGAGCTGGTGGCATCGTTTCTAGCTATCGGTGAGAAGTATTCCTGAAAGCTGGGGAGCTATGGACGGCTCCCACGTTGTCTAGCGGTATGTCTCCGCTACTGATGAGCCGAAGTAACGGCGAAACAATGGGAATGGTCAAATGAAATTGCTTTGTATCGTTTATCTGATGGTCAATGGTGCTGCTGGTCCAGTAACGGTAGAATTTGACACCAAAGCTAAAGCAGCAGCGTTTGCGAAAGCCGCGATTGCTTCCACCGAATTGGAATCGGTCAAGATGGAGTGTAAGAAATGACTGTTCTCGGAAAAGAAGGCAGAGAAATAGAACTAGGCAAGCTGTCTGGCGAGATTGACGATATCCAGGCTCTTGACGCTTGCTATGCCGACAACGGCGACACAATCACCGATGAAGAATACGAATACGTTATGGAAGCCTACGCGGAAGACATTCGCTTGGCTTGGATGGAGCAGAAAATTGACTGAACGATTCAACGGCTACGAAAACAAGGAAACATGGGCGGTCCATCTTCACTTGAGCAACGACAAAAGCAGCTACGAGTACGTCATGGAAGCTATGCGCGGGATTGCCCACGATGTCCACCAAGGACCAGAGCTTGCTAACGGCGACAAGAAGCTGCTGATACGCCACCAATTCGAAGACTGGCTTAGAGAAACGATGGAGGCTCTTTGGGAAACCCCTGTCGAGTCGCTATCGGCTGATTCTTGGCGAATGATCTTGGATGTCGGGAGTCTTTGGCGAGTTAACTGGCGAGAAGTCGCGGAAGGGTTTTTAGAATGAAGCCAAGACACCTGGATACGTGGCACACGGTTTACCAAGAAATCCCAATCAAAATCGTCAATCACTCGAAAAGCAAAGACGAGGACGGATTCGGCAGAAAAAACGGGACGTGGTGTGGATATCTCTTGCTAGACCAAAAGCATCACCCGGAAATACTCGGTTTCCTCGGTACTGCCGAGGAAGTCAAGATGACTAGCGGGCATTTGATGGACATCGAGAGAGCCAATTCGTTTTGGGATAGCCTCCCGTTTCATGGGGGCGTGACGTTTTACAAAGAGACGAGAGACGCTTTCGGGAAGGTTCTTATTGAGGTTGGATGCGACTATGCCCACTACGGAGACGATGACATAGACTACGGCGTTGAGTGGATACTCATGGACATGAAGCGGATCGTTGACCAGTACCGGGAACAGTTTCCCTTGGTGTCCAAATGACCGACGAACCAGATCGCCAACACTTCATCAATCCAGGACGCGACAACAAGACCCTGGCTCGCAGGGGAAAGAGCAAACGCCCATCACCTCTCAAGGGTAAAAAGCGCGTCATCACATGGGATAACAAGGGAGGGAGACCACGAAAGAAAGAGGTCGATAAAAAGCGGACGATGGTGATCACCGTGTCCTTCGATCTCTGGTCGGATCTAATCAGCTCTGGAGCAGCGTCAGCCATGGTTGAGAAGATTTACCGGACAGTACCCAAGGACAAAATCGCCCAACTCAAAAAAGAAGTGGCTGACGATCTCTATCTGAAAAGTCTAAACTCGAAGTAACCAACTACCAGGAGAAAGCCGTGGAAGACTATCGCCCTCATCGGGGGCTTTTATGGGAAAAGGTCGCCGAGATGAATCTTCCGGAGCGGGAGTTGATTGACTCGTTTGACTCCGAGGAAGACTTCGTCAACTACATGGCTAGGGCACCAAAGATCGCTTGGGAGACCGTCAAAGGCTCCAAGATGGACAAGCTTAAAGCCAAAGCCAAAGAGGATAACGAGACCAAAGACGAGGATAGTGAGACCAAGCCCAAGTCCATCGCTGACATCAAGAAGAAGGCGAAGGACATGGAAGAGGACGCGGACTAGAAATAAGAACCCCCGAACAATGGCAAGTTGTCGGGGGCGTCTCTGTCAAACGAAGATTGCTTACCAATGAATCTACAGACTATTTACCGGCGCATCAACAAGTTGTTGACAGGCTTTCGAGAATTGAGTACTTCCAGTTCTCACTTTCAGCGAGTCTCCAACATGCGAAGAAAGCGTTGTTCAGTGTGCAAGGAAACTAAATCGTTGAACAACTTCTATATCAACCACGATTCCCCCGATATGCCTAGCTCGCGCTCACTTACCATTCGTGCGCCAAAGCATCGCCCCGAATGTAAGGAATGCACCCTGGCTAAGCGGAGACTCAAACGCCAAATCATGATGGTGGACCTATGAAACCGTTGATCCTGACAATCAAGACCGCGCCAGGCCCTCGCACCGAGGAGTTTCTGGAGTCGCAAAGGTTTCTCCCCGACGCCAACTTGTCGCCCGTGGACAAGCCGCCGAGGGTGATTACCGACCTCAAGAACGAGAAGATCAGGGAGAAGCGCATCGCCGACTGGAAGCTGGCGCAGTCCCTCAAAATCGAGCAATCCATCCTCCAAAAGCGCCAAGACGCCTACGACAAGGCCGGTCTCCGTTGGTGGACTGGGAAGGTGGTTGCCGCCGCCCTGGTGTCACTTACCAGAAAGACCATACCCGTAGCCTTCGCGGGAGACGACGAGGGTGAGCTGCTGACTGCGCTATTCAACGCTATCGCTGGCTATAAAGACCACTACGTCATGGGCAAGACCAAGGAATTCGATGTTCCGTTTGTTGTCGGTAGAGCCCTGGCGTTGAATATCGGTGTGCCAAATGCCCTGTTCTCCCGGTACTCCTTGGCTGATGTCCACGAAATCTTTGGTAAGAATACCGCGTCAACTCAGCGGGGCAAACTTACCGAGTATGCCTTTGGTCTTGGAATGACGGTACCGGAGACTTTCGATTCGCCGACCGCGTTGATCGAGCAGCTCCGCATGGGGAGGGAAGAGTCTGCCGAGGAACTGCGTCGTCAAGCGTCCCAGGAAGCGAAGTTGGTGGGTGAAATCATCAGCCGGTACCACAAGGTGTTTAAACCAGCCGAAGCCGCGTTGACTCTGGCGGGTGAGGACACCACGCCGCCGCCTGAGGCCGTCGAGGTGCCGTTTTGAGCTACCTGATCGGCCGAACAATTAACCGAGGTAAATATGTCCAAGATGATGTTCGAGAAGACCAAAGTCCAAACCGATTTCAGCAAGTTGATGAAGCTGATTTATGGCGTCCCTAAAAGCGGGAAGACAAGCCTTGCCGCGTGTCAAACCGACAAGACCGGGAAGCCGCCGCTGTTCATCGCAACGGAAGACGGGCACAACGCATTGGAGGTCTACGCGCAAAGAGTTACCTCGTGGGAGGGTTTTAAGAAACTCGTCGATCTGCTCGTCAAGGAAACCAAGACCGTTAGAGAACAACACTCGTGCCTGATCGTTGACTTGGTTAGCGATCTAGACAACTGGTGCGGGGAGTTTGTCGCAAAGAAATTTGGCAAAGCTCACATTGCCGATCTCGATTACGGCAAAGGCTTCTCGCTACAGAAACAAGAGTTCCAGACAGTCATTCGCCAGCTCTTTGAAGTCTTGCCCATCACGTTTGTTTGTCATGGTGCTGAAAAAGAGATGATGTGGAATGGCGAGAAGATCAAGACGCAAGCACCATCTCTTTCCAAGGGATGTCTCGAATACATCAACGGCAAGGTTGACGTCATCATGTGGATGTCTCCCGCCAACACGCGGAAGATGTCGCCGGAAGTCTCGATGAAGAACACCACTACGTCCATCGCTGGTACGCGCTACAGGCAACTAGCCCGTAACTTCGTTCTGGATGTCAACGACCCCAGCAAAACTTATGGAGAAATTCAGAAGGTCTTTGCCAACGAGAAAGACGCCGTGTTAGAACAAGAAGATTCAGTCAAGAAAGAGAATACCGCCGAGCATAGTGCCCAGGCGGTGAACTAGTCTTCACTTTTTACGGAGATTGCTTGTGTCGTTCTTTGATTTCACTGAAGCTGAACTAATTGAATCAGCTCCGATCATTTTCCCGGCTAAGGAAACGGTCGAATTTGCGTGCCTCAATTTCAACGAGACGAGACGTGGCGACTTGATGCTTAACTGCAAAGTCCTGACTGGTGCCTATGCTGGTCGTGACTTTACGCCAGTCATCGACAACCGCGAACACCCGGTATCGCGCAAGAACAAGATCAATTTCGCTCGGGCTTTTTGGAGCGAGGACGAACTGAAATCCAACACCGCTCAGCCCGCTAAACTGATCAATCGCAAGTTTTCCGCTATTCCCTTGGAGCCTAGAGAGCACAACGGGAAACACTATCAGTCGTTCATTGGATGGAAAGATCTCGGAGAGATGGCCAACGGTTCTTCGCCGGACGCGTTGCCCGCTGACTCTTCGCGGTTCTAGTTACTAGCGCCAACACCTAGTAACTGTACTGATCATGGCTAGAGATAAGGCCATGGTCAGTACTCACCCATCTCAACGAGGACTGTATGAAGTTCCGCGTGTTGAAATATTTGAACACGAGCTTTCTTGTCTACGAGAACGGAGAGGTTTGGGCGAATTTTTCATGCCCAAGGAAGCCGCCTCCACCAAGGAAAATTTGTGGCTCAAGGACCCAGTTTGGGTACCAATCCATGCTGATTGGCGGTCGCAAGGGCAAAAGGGTGATGATACACCGGGTTGTGGCGGAGCTTTTTCTTCCAAACCCAGAGAAGAAAAGGACTGTAAACCACAAAGATGGAAACAAGCAGAACAATGCTGTGTCCAACCTTGAGTGGGCAACTCATTCAGAGAATCATTTGCATTCTTTCAGAGAACTTGGTCGAGTCTCAGGGAGAAAGGGCAAGCCAGCATGGAATAGGCGGCTAAAGAAATGAATCAGTTTAAAATTTTCGCGTGGCAAAGCAGCGGTTATTGGTGTGGTCAAAAGCTGGTCCCGGTATCGGCAATAAGAACCCTCAAGAATCAGCTTAGCGATTGCCCGACATTCGCCTCGATTCAGACCTACGATCAACACGGTAAGACCATGTATTGCCCGCTGTACGCTGATCTGGATGGGAAAGACCCAAAGCAGGCTCATTTTGACGCGCAGTACATTGTGTCTCTCGTCGGCGAGATGACGAACATTGTCCCGGACATCTACTACTCGGGCAACAAGGGCTACCACGTCATCATCCCGTACCGGATTGAGCATGAGCAGTGCCATTTGGTGGCGAAGCATTTCTTCGAGTATCTAGCCGAGGACATCCCGACTCTTGATGGAAGGGTTTATAGGTCCCAGTCCTTGCTTCGTTTGCCCGGGTCGCCAGCGTCTAGGCCTGGATATTTCAAGGTTCAGATTACCAAGAAAGAATTGATGTCGCTTAGCCACGACTCGATTACGGATTTGGCTAAGGCTCCTCGTATCGGTGACATCAACGAATTCGATCACGAGAAACTCAATCAGGATTTTTTCGATGTGATTGAGGCCGGGAAAAGCAAAGTCCCGGTGTATAGAAACCAACAGCTAGCAGAGTACATATCAGATATCGGCCAGGAGATGACGCCTTGTCTAAAGAAGATGCTGGAGAACCCGTCGCCCACCGGGAAGAGGAACCAAACGGTTTACCTCCTCGCCAGATTGTTCAAGAAGTGTGGGTTAGCGGAGCAGGATGCGCTCAGTTTATTGACCACGCATACCCACTGGCTGGACTACGAGAAGGAGGAAAGAGGCGTCTCAAAGGTGCTGTCTTCTCTTTACAAAAGCCCGAAGCAAGTAATGATCGGGTGCCGGATGGGACAGGACGCGGAGCTGATGAAGGCGCATTGTGACCAGCTTTGTTGGTTCAACGAAGACTTTATCTTTGGCTGGGATTTCCAGAACAAACACAGAAACGGAGAGATCAGTGCCTAGAGTTATCGCAGAGGTAACGGTAATTGAATTGGCGAAGCCTGGTCTTGATCTCCTCATTAACAAGGTCGGCAATCTTGTTGAGATCAAGTGGATTCCCCATGGCTCAGCCACCATCGAGGTCACTCGTGTCTAGTCCTGGGAGGAAAAAGGGAATCGACATTGGTCCGACAAAGCCTTCGGAGAGATATGTTTCCGATCATATTGACTATGGCCACGCGGCAATCTGTGGGCGCTGTGGAAAAGGACATGACCTCAAGTTCGCTTTGATCGGTAGACCAAGAGAGCTGCGCCTGGAGACTTGTGATGCTTGCGTCATTAGTCCTGTTCCAAAGAAAACGGCGAAGCCTTGGGGCAGAAACGTAGAAAGATAACCTCCGTTAAAGCTGATCGCGGGTGTTTTGGTGAGTGAAATGGAGCAAGGCAGCTACACAGAGTGCGACGGGTACACGGACGTTCAGGTCCACGGATGGAACCTTTTGGGGTGTGGTCGCGACGACTCCTTCACAAACGGTTTCGAAGCAAAGAAAAACGGGCAACGTGTCACCGGCTACGTCTGTAGCGGCTTTTTCAAGGGCATGACCATTAGGGTTAACGATTGAGACCAACCACGCCTTGAAGGCGAAAAGTAGGGGGAAGTATGAAACGCGTAATGATCGATTTCGAGACGCTGGGCAACGGCAAACACGCCTGTATCGTGCAGGTGGGGGCTTGCTACTTTGGTCAGATGCACGAACTGCCGGAAGTTCGGACGTTCAAGGCGAACGTTGACGCTGAAGATGCCATGCGGAACGGGGCAGAGATGGACGCCAGCACGGTCTATTGGTGGCTAGGCCAATCGCCAGAGGCCGTCGCTTCCATCACGGCTCAACCGAGATTGACGGAGCGTGACGCCTTGAGCCAACTCAACGACTTCTTGGCTGAAGCGGAGGAGATCTGGTCTCACGCGACCTTTGATTTCGTGATCCTTATGGAAGCCATGAAGCGGCTAGGCATCAAGCCCCGGTTCAGCTACCGGGTAGCCAGAGACATCAGAACGCTCAATGCGCTGTCCAACGTCGAGAAGGACTCGACCCCTAGAAGTGGGGTCCATCACGACGGGCTTGACGATGCGATCTACCAGGCCGGCTACGTGCTGAGAATGCTCAATGCGTTACGGGAGCCCGTCCGTGAAACACCCTAGGCCGAAGAGGGCGAGTAAGCCGCCACTGCCACTCACGTACAAGATGGGAACGGCGCGCGTTGTTTGGGCGCACGCTGACGAGAACTATTCGTTCACCTGCGATGCGTGGGAGCAAGATGCCAAAGACGCCCGCCGCCTTGCCGCTTGGCTGATCCGGTTCGCCGACTGGGCCGAGGGGAGGAAGCCATGAGTTTGCTCGAAGACCGCGCCTCGCTACGCGACTTGGGGGTGGGATGAGCCGGGTAGTTGTCTGGTTTTCTTGCGGAGCCGCCAGTGCTGTAGCCGGAATGATCGCACTCCGAAAGTACGGAGAAAGAACGGTCTTCGCTTACTGCGATACGGGGTCTGAGCATCCCGACAACGCCCGCTTCATGGCCGATTGCTCAGCATGGTACGGCCAGCCGATACTCACCCTCAAGAGCAAGGCCTACCGGGACACCTGGGACGTTTTTGAAAAGACTCGCTACCTGGCAGGCATCAAAGGCGCCCGTTGCACAGTCGAGCTAAAGAAGCGGATCCGGTTCGACTTCGAGCAGCCCGGCGACATTCAAGTCTTTGGGTTTGATAGGACCGAGAAGCATCGAGCGGACAGGTTTCGCGAGCAAAATCCGGACGTGGTGGTTGAGTTTCCTCTAATTGACCGGAGCATGACGAAGGACGACTGCTTTACGGCAATCTCGCTTCGGGGTATAGCCCTGCCCGCCATGTATCTTCTTGGCTACCGCAATAACAACTGCATCGGGTGCGTCAAAGGCCAGGCTGGCTACTGGAACAAAATCCGCGTGGACTTCCCCGAGACGTTCGAGCGCATGGCTAAGCTAGAGCGAAGCATCGGCGCGGCTCTTTGCAAGACAGAGGCTGGCGGCAAGCGCAAACGCATCTTCCTCGATGAGCTTGACCCCAATGCTGGAAAATACGAGAGGCAGAACATTAGCTGTGGCCTACTTTGCGATGATAGGGGGGCGTAATGCAGTGCGAATGTATGGTGATAGGCGCTAACGGTGAGCTACAGCGTGTACCGAATGAACTCGACTCCCTCCGCACCGCCCTCTCCGCAGCCGAGGCGAAGCTGGAAGTGGCGAGGGAGGCGCTGCAGAAGATCCAAGATGAGGCCGTCGATCTCATAGAGCAAGTCCAAGGAAAGCATGAGCCTGGCTGTGATTCGTATTGGACCTGCAATCTTTGCCACGCTGACGGATCTGGGATCTTGGTCCGTGAGTGGGCCCGCGAGGCCCTAACCAAGCTGGAGAAGAAACCGTGAGAGAGGAAGCGCCTTGCGTCGAGATCGCCCTTAGTAACGGCATGGTTTGCCTCATCGACGCCTCTGACCTGGAACTAGTCCAACAGTATCGGTGGAGGGCGGCATGCAACACCAAACGCACTAGCGCGAACTGGTACGTCAGGACTTGGGGAAAGAGGTCGGACGGAACGATGGGCAATTTCTACATGCATCGAATGTTGGTGGGGGCAGAGAGGCACCAGCTTGTTGACCACATCAACGGCAACGGCCTCGACAACCGGCGAGCAAATCTCCGGTTCGCAACCCCGTCTCAAAACACTGTCCACAGGCTTGCTCCTTTCAAGACGGATTGTGGCTATCGTGGTGTTCGAGGCCGAAGCGGGGCGTTCGAGGCGAAGCTATGCAGCCAGTTTATAGGGCGATTCCCAACGGCGGTTCAGGCCGCTCTGGCCTACGACCGGGCAGCGGTTGCTCAATTTGGTGACTTCGCCGTACCGAACTTCCCCAGAGAGATTTTGGACATGCTAGACGCCAAAGCCCTCAAAGCCTTCGACTCCCGGAGCCCCAAATGAGCCCCTGCGAATTTCTTGGCTTCATCATCGTAGTCGCCGCGCTCTTGGGCGTTGTTACGTGGGCTGAGAGGAGGGAGAAGTGAGCGACTGGGACTACTTCCGAATCTTTGCCGTTCTCGTGGCTATCTCGATACTTACGAGCGCCTACGCATTTACCAAGCAAGCACAGGAGAACAAGAGGATTTGGGAAGCGATTGAGGAGATGAGGGAGGTGCAGAAGTGAGCGACCCCAGGAAGATCGACGCGCTGATTGCGGAGCATGTGGACCGGTTCACGGTAGAGAATTGCCGCCCCGATATCTGGACCCATGCAAGTCACTACTACATGGCTCCCGGTCATTTGGAGCCTATCCCCGTCTACTCCACCGACATAGCCCTAGCCATCGGCGTGCTGGAGAAGTTGAGGGACGACGGCAAGGTTTGGTGGGCTATCGACTCAGGCGTGAAGGATTTGCAAGAGAAAGAGTCTTGGGGAATTCAGTTGAAGGGCAGGGGAAACCCTCCGCCTTGGACGGCGAAATGGTACGACTGCCCCCTCCCCGAAGCCATCTGCCGCCATGTTCTCCACGTGCTAGGGGTAGCGGTATGACCCCCGCCGATCTACAGGAGGCGCTTGAGCTTGCGAAGCACCTTAAAAACCTTGGTGACAGCAAGACCAACTACCCTGGGAAAGACATTGGCGAGCTACTAGCCCGCGCCGTCCTCCACCTACACGCGAGGCTGGAGAAGGCGGAGAAGGTTTGCGAGGCACACGATATCGGGTCGGACCCACGCCTCGCTTGCTTTTGTCCAGAGCACAGAGCGTGGCACGACACGCGAGAAGGGAAGGAGGCACCGTGAAACTAGAAGAGTTGAAAGAGCTGTGTGAGAGGGCGACGGCGGGGCCTTGGGGCCTCTGGCTTGTAACTACTGCGCCACAGACTTGTCCAGACGGTGAGGAGCGTCCGCTGGTTCACGGCGCAGCACCTCCGCATGAAATGAGATCGGATTTAGAGGTGGCCCTTGAGGGCTCGCCCAATGCCGTCGATAGAGCGCAGAACGATATGTGTTTCATCGCCGCAGCTCGCACCTACATGCCCAAGCTCATCACAATAGCCAAGTTCGCCGCGCTGTACTTAGACAAGGGCACCTTGGCGCATCAGCATTGCTTGCAGGGAGCCCTTGAGGCGCTGGAGAAAGAATGAGTACCTACTACTTTTTCAAGTGCAACAAGTGCAATGTCAAAGGCGGATTCTTGTCGAGACAAATGTGGGGGTGGGGGAATTTCGATATCGTGGCGTCATTCAAGTTTCTTGGTAAGCATCTTAGGGACTGTGGGACTGAGCATATTGGTATGTTGTCAGAACACGACGAGGACTATCTCACAGCCAAAGACGATCTAAAGGGAACAGAGGGGATATTCCCCTGTAGCAACGACTGGAAATTTATCAGTGAGAATTGGGGCATTGGCAGTGGGAGAAACAGAGAGCAGATAGACGCCCTCTGGATGCAACAGGAAAGAGACTCCTGCGTATGACTAACAAACACATCGAACGCCTACTCCGCGAAGCTGGCTTTTGGATTCTACGAAATGGAAGTAAGCACGCCATTTGGACCAATGGCCCAGAACGAATTACCGTGGCGCATGGGAAAATGTCGCCCGGGGCTATTAAGATCACCGAGAGAATTCTGAAGAGAATCATGGAGAGGATGGCCTCTTGAGCGATTTCCACGCGGTTATCCCGATGAAGGCTGTTGGCAAGGGCAGACCGCGAATGACCAAACACGGCAAACCGTTCACGCCGAGAGAGACCCGCGTTGCTGAGGACACGCTTCGTAGCTTTATCTCAGAAGCCAACCCACCGATGTATCTCAACGCCGTCTTTGTTGACTTGAGATTTGAGATGAAGAGACCGCCGTCATCGTTGAGGGAAAGACCGACCGTTAAGCCAGACCTAGACAATTTAATAAAACTTGTCACCGACTCGATGAATGATCTTGTGTATGCGGACGATTGTCAGATATGTAGCTTGACCGCCGAGAAGGTCTACGGGCAGGTAGATCAGATTTTTATTTCTGTTGGGGAGATTGCTTGATGTTCCAGTTTAGACCGTACCAGGAATCCGCAATAAAGAGTGTTTGCGAAGATCTAAAGCACCACCACAAAGTCGGAGCAATTCTTCCCACAGCAGGGGGCAAGACCGAAATATTCATTGGCGTTGCGACTCAGTTTCTGGCTGAAAATCCCGACAAGTCTGTTTTGATTTTGTCGCATTTGTCTTTGCTGACGACTCAAACGAAAGACAGATTCAAGCTCAGAGCGCCACACATTCGCGTTGGTATTCTTCAGGCCGAGACTAAGCCAGCGCCAGACAGTCATGTTGTAATCTCAACAATGCAGAGTTCTCGTGTTGAAGGAAAAGCCTTCAGCTTCAACGAGAAGTCTTATCGCAAGGTCGGGCTTGTCGTCGTCGATGAGTGCCACTATCTCACGACTGAAAGCTACGAAACAGCGATAGGACATTTCCCCGGAGCCAAGCTCTTTGGTGTCACGGCCACTCCGTTTCGCGAGAAGAAGCTGATGACCAGCTACTTCGACAAGATCAGTTTTTCGATATCCATGCAGGAACTAATCAACGACGGCTATCTCGTTAAGCCCGACTTGATCCAGATCAATGCCGACAACAAGGACGATGAAGACGTTATCGCCATGGTGTCCAGGATCTATCAAGAGAAGGAAAAAGGCTCTAAGGCCATCGTCTTCATGCGGACCATCGAAGACGCCAAGGCCATGAGGAACACGTTGGAGAATGTCGGGATCAAAGCACACGCTGTCACTAGCGAGCTGACGGGAGAACACAGAGATGAAGTGCTGGAGGGTTTTAAGGACAATGACACTATGGTTCTTACTACCGTTAACGTCCTTACTGCTGGGTTTGATGCGCCGTGTGTATCGGCCATTTTCATGCCATACCCAACTGATAGTCCTACCCTCTACATGCAGCGTATCGGGCGTGGCCTTCGGACGTTTCCCGGTAAAACAAATTGCCGGATATACGTTATGGGCAATACGCCATCCATCAGCCGAGGGACCTACGAAGCTGTACATAGACATGCACTAAACGGTACCGCCGAGTGGAAGGACTACGACAACCTCCGGGATGATCTCCTCTACAATCTTGCCTCTGATCCCAAGTACTCGTGGACTGAGCGTATCGTCGAGATCGCTAATCGCATGGAGGCTATTGGAGTCAACGACGTAGCAGCCATGTTGGTTGAGAAGAAGTTCCCAAAGAAGTTCATGGAGAATCTCGACAAGCTTCAATCGTTCATGGTGAAAGCCTCACTAGAAACCCCCGTCAATAACCGCCTCGCAACCGTCGCCCAGAAGGACGCGATAGCCCGCTATGGGTTTGACAAAGAGGCTACAGACAAACTCACCAATTACGAGGCTGCTGTTGTCTTGTCTGCTGTGAAGATGATGTACCGGGACCAAGGGGAATTTGTGGTGCAATCAGGACGGATGGCTGGTAAACACGTAAAAGACCTACCGTTCTTCTACAAGAAAACGATCCTTGAAAAGTTCCCTCACTCGGGAGTCGCGGATTTGATTAGGCAATGGGAAGTAAAAAAGTATGGCTGATGACATCAATTTGAACGGTATCAAGGCGAGGCTTGGATCAGTTTCCCCTACGCGGATGTGGCAATGCGGAGGGGCTATCAACCGCCTTTTGTCGGAAGACATGCCGAGACTCATCGCTCTCGCCGAAGTAGCACAACAGGCTCCAAAGGACATGGAGCATTTGATTGATTTGTCGGAGGCGGCGATTGCTTTGGTTCAAGCGTTGACTACTGGCGATGTCGAAAAGATAAACTTCAGGATCGAACAACTAGACAGATGCGTCCAGTTGATGGCTCTTAACCGCGCTGAAAGGGAAGCCAATGGCCTTGACCTACACCTATCGTGAGATTGATCACCGTCCTCTACACGAGGCTTTGGAGGTCTTGGACAATTGTCCAGTTCTCTCTGTCAAGACGATGTGTCATTTCAACAAGTTCAAAAAGAAATTTGACGAAGAGTACAAGACGTTTATCGACATGGCCCGGAAGATCCATGACCGCTATCTGATTAAGGCTGCTGATGGTAAAATGGAGGGACAGCCTAAATTTACCGACGAGGAAGCCAAGAACCGGGAGATGGGCGAGCTTTGGGCGCAAGAGTTTACAATCGAGGTGAATCCTCTGAAGCTGTCAGAGGTTGTCATCGCGGAGCTGAGTCCGAAGCAAGTGCGTGCCTTGGACAAGTTTCTGATTATCGACGAAGCCGCCGCCAATGGACCTAAACTGGTCAAAGGTAGCTGAGCCGTTAATCGTCTTCTTTGTTGGCGGTACCATATCCTTTGTCGTTAAGTGGGCGCTGAAGATGTCTAAGGACATTGACAGTGCCTTTTTTAAAATCAGATCCCTGGAACAAAAACTTAAGGAGAGCGGACAATGGAATCCACCAAACCCTGGGCAAGTAAAACCCTGTGGGCGGGACTGCTCGTCGCAGTAGCCCCGTTCTTCCCGCCTGTTCAAGTCGCTCTCGCTGCCAATCCCGAGCTGGCTGGTGTGGCAGTTGGCGCTATCTTCAGCATCTTGCGTCTCATCACGAAGAAGCCTGTATCGGTCTCTTCGCCTGGCGCTGTTGCCAACTTGCTTAAGAAATGACGTTCCACGTGGAACGTAGCACACAGCTTATCACCGGCGTAGATCTGTATCTGGCCTTGACCAGAAAGCCTACGCTGATTGATCGGATTCGGTTGTGGCTAGCTGGAAGTGAGGCATGTCAACGATCCCCTTCCACGAGCCACCCCACACCAAAGAAATTCCCAGATCAACAGCGGCCTTCATAACAACGTCAGCCATCTCTTTGAACCTGTCGGTGTTGTTCCAGTCCAGAGGAACAGGGCCGAGGTCAACGGCAAGAGACGGATTCTTGTTGTGCCTGGATCTTGGGTACTTCAGCTTAGACGCACCAGACTCAAACGCCTTGTTCTGATCTTCCTTGCCACGGTATCCACAAATCACCATCAACGGGAATCTACTAGCCGCCAGTGTCACGACTTTTTGTAAGTCGGGATGACAAGTCTTGAGTCTAGAGATTGAGATGGCGTTGAGGGTCACGGCTTGATCCTGTGTTCGCGGCTTTGTTTTTCGCGGTAATCACGCCGACGCTCGCGGAGCTTGTACTCTTCGGAGGCGTTGGTGTAGACGCCGAACTCGTCCTCTCTCAACTCTTTGAGGGGAACCGTCGAGTACTGCATGGTGTTCAAGAAATTGCTGAGAATCTCAGGCGTCGTCAGTCTTCCCTGGGCACCCTTGCCAATAGCGCCAGACGTTTGTCTCAGGATCGGCTTAGGCCAGAAGATGGAGTTTGGCGAATATGGAGATAGCTTGTCGCCAAGAAGTCCAATGTCGGTTGTCTGGATAGGATTGCCACGCTCATCAACATCTACGCCGTAAGATCCGGTGGCAAATTGCGTAAGGTCTCTGAGCGATCCTGGTGGCAACAAGGCCTCAGATATCTTCTTGGCGGCGACGTTAGCGTGGCCCCCGCCGAATAGATACTTCCTGTTGTCTGGAAGCTCGCTTGGGAACATCGGTTGTTTGGTGAACGTGTCTTTGCCAACGCCCAGCTCAATCAGTCCTTTGGCAATTGGGTGAGCCTTCTCGATTAGAAGGTTATCAAGGCTTGGATTTAGTAGTCTGTAAGCGTCCAAGAATGAATCAGAGGGGCTGTAAATCGTCTTGATGCCGAAGGGGCTACTGCCTACCTTTCTGGCGTCACCAGCTAATTGATACGGCGGAATGGACTCCCTCTCTTCAGCGGTGAGGGGGACGCCGACAACGTCTCTGACTCTAGAAGCAGCGGCAACTCTACCGACAAACCTAGGGTCCTCAAAACCCTTGGCGTAGTACTTGGCGTTTCTCGTGTAGAACGTCCAGAACGGGATCATTCTCTTGGCGAACATGCGCTCAAACTCGGTGACGTCGGAGTAGTCAAAGAAGGTGTCCTTGACGACTTTGGCGGCGAGTTTCTTGATCCCTTCCTCACCAAGCTCAGCGACCATGGCCTTGTCTTTGGAGAGGGTTTCTACTGTCCTGATATATGTCGTGGCCTTAGCGGAGTTCTCAATTCTAGTGCCAATGGGGCTGATGATCTTGTTGCCAAAGAATCTAAAAGGAGCAACGGGAGCCATAGCGACTTTAGCCATGGCTTGGGCGAGAGGGTTTTTAGACTTCTTCAAGGCCAAAGCCTCGGCCCTCTTCTCTGGTGTCATGAAGTACTTAGCCATCTCATCGGCAGCGTCTATCTCTTTATAGACGTTGGAGTCTAGGACACCGTACTTGAGCATGTCCTTGGAGTACTTGTTCTTGAGGGGGCGTTCCCAGTCACCCTTGGTGATAGCTCTCATGTCATCGGCCAAGCCACTCTTAAAAACCCCTAGAGTAGCTGCGTCCAAGGCCCCGAGGACGCCGTTTTGATGAAAGGCTTTGGTGACGTTGTCCGGATAGTTGTTCCTTATCCAAGACGTTGACGGGAAAAGCATATTCCACTTTGAGAAGTTCGTGATCTTGTCGCTGAATTTGAGGAAGTCAGACCAGACCTGAAGACCTGGCGTTGTGGCTGGGGCGTTCATGTAGTCCGCGACCATCTTCATGGCTTTGCGTTCTTCTTTAGCAGCCCAGTTCATTGCCATGTTTTTGGAGTAAAGTTCTCTGGAAGCCTTGAGTCCAATGTCAGTTCTGGAAGTTCCACGCTCAACGCTTCTCGCCATATTAAGCGGACCGCGAGCAGCCATGGCTTTATCGACATCGACAAGAGACTCTAGCGGCCTAAGGTCTTCAACGTGAAAAGGAATTCCGGCAATGCCACGGCCTGTTTTCTTGTCCCATTGACCGAGCGGAAGATCGTAGATTTCCTTGTTGATCTTCTCAACCATGTCTTTGTTGGCAGACTTCAGCGCGTTATACGCTTCTACGGTTGACTTGGCTTGGCCCTCAAGAGCAGCGGCGATTGTCCCGTCATCGTGCATATCTTTAGTGATTTGTTCGGTCGTCTCGTTAAGCCACCCAGGACGACTAGCAACCTCTTCACCGACGACGGTTCTAGCAAATTCACGGCGATTGATGAGTTCCGTCTTCAGTCCCTCTGCGACCTTGGTGGCGGCGAGCTGGGCGTCTGGTTTGATGCCGTCCATATGACCAGCGTATATACCCAAGATCTCGGACTGAGCTTGCTTGATCTTCCTTAAGCCTCTGTTGGCAGTCTCTTTGGTAGCAGACATCCCCGCGTAGGCAGGACCCTTGAGGGTAACAGCCCCCCAGTCGGCTAAACCATCGGCGAAAGCCTTAGCGTACTTGCCAACTGGCCCACCAGTAAGACCAATAGTCTTGCCGATGATCATGCCCTTGGCGATGTTGCCTAAGACCTCCGGGGCAGTGGCATCACTGTCAGCCATTGCCCCGCCGAGCAATCCACCAGTGACAGCGATGTTGCCAACGCCGGGCGTCACACGGCTTAGCGTCTCCCCAACTCCTCTGGCAATCGGCGCAGAAGATCCGAGACGCGGAATTTGAGTGATATAGTCTTTTCCTTCAAGGGCGACTTTGACCGGCTTGGTGGCTTTAGATAGACCAGTTAAAGCTTTACCACCAGCTTGAGACGCCGTTGATAAACCGCGTCCCAAAGTCCCGATGACGGCTCCAGTGGGGAGAGTCAACGGATCAAGGGCAGCGCCAAGAATCAAGTCTCTCGGTACGTCGATGAAGTCGCCAAGCTGAATCCCTTCGCCTTGTTTGCCGTATTCTTTGTACAAGGCGTCTGGAAGGAGTCTGTTGGGATCTTGGCCCATGGTGTCTAGAAGATCACGCATGGATGTATAGCGTTCTTTCTTTAGACCACCAACACCACCCGACACGAAGGCACCAAGCTCATCGATCAATCCACCAGATTGGGCGTGGACCTTAGAGCTTTCCTTCATCCCGGTTCTCAGGGCGTTCGCTAGATAGTCAAGGCCCTGCGAGATCTTGCCTTCGTGGCCAAACTTCTCGACGTATTCGTTGGCGTAGGGGACCGAGACCCCATCACTAGTGGGCTGGATGTCTTCAACAGGATCTGGAATACCGCCAGAAACAGGAGACGTTGGCAACTCGGCGTCTTCTACCGGATCTGGGATAGTCGTAAAATCGGGCATCAGAAACCCATTTCTTTGATCTTGTCACCGAGGCTGTCAAGCCAGCCCTTTTCACTTGGCTTTTGTTCTTTAGCCTTAGCCTCAGCATTCTTGCGCTTATTCTCAGCGAGAAACTCGCCGAGTCTTTTCTCGGCCAACTCGTAGTAATTGGCTTTGTCTTTCTTGGCGTCCTCAAGGGCTTTGGTATACACCGACTTGATTGTAGCCAAAATGTCACGGTCCCTAGGATCACGCTTATTGTAAGACCGCTTGTACCAGCTAGCAAACGTGCCTTCGGCGGTAGAGTTAAGCTCAGCGGTTGACGGATAAATTGGCTTGGAAGCCGCCGCACTGGATTTTCCAGATGACGCAGCACGAGGCTCTTTCGTCCAGCTAATCCCGTTACCATCCCAGTAGGGCTCTGGCTTTTTACCGGGATTTTGTTTCTTCCATTCGGCAATATAGGTGTCGGCTTCATCTTTCTTTTGCTTGGCAGCCCCACCCTTAATTCCTTCAAGAGCGTAGGCTTTACCAATTGTGTTCATCCAATCATCGCCAGACTTAAAGGCAGTGCCAGTGAACGGATTGATCAAGTTGTCAGGATTCTTCTCGTTCCAATCATCAATAGCGGCCTTAAGCTCAGCCCTCTTCTTTGCGTCTTTGGCGAGAGATCCCTTATGGTATTCCTGGCGCTCGGAGATCGCGGCCAACTTAGCCGCCAACTCCAAACGCTCTGATTTCAACTGGTCTTTGGTCTTGGGTTTTTGATACCCGCGAAGGACATTGTTGCCAGAAATGCTATCAGTCCAAGCAATCAGAGGACCAAGGTCAATCTCAGCCTTTTGATCTTGACTCAGCAGCCCACGTAGCTGGTCCATGTAGGACACCACGTCAGGATTGTCCTTCTCAACGTCTTCCGTATTTTGTTCATTGCCTTTGGGTGGCGTCACCTCCCCCGGTTGAGACAAAGGCTGGCCATAGGGAACAAGAGATGGAGCTCCTTCTAGAAACCTTCCCTTAGCCCCTGGATAGTATAGCCCCGGCGTCGTCACCTCAGATTCCACAGACGGTGGCCCTGGAATCATTTGATCGTTCTGGGTTGGAATGCGTAGATAAGGCGTAGACGGTCCAGAGTAGGGACTGGGCTGAGACATCATTGTCGGTGATCTAGTCTCGCCAAGAATCGTCCTCGAAGGGAGCTTTGTCGCAATCCCAGCAGACTTGGGCTTTTTGGTTTTAGCGGACGGCTCAATGGAGTGAGACGGGGCTTGATTCTGATAGGGGTTTTTATACAGCTCTTGAGCAGCAGCGGTATCTTCAACTCTCGCGGAGCTGTCTTTTTCCTCAGGAAGATCTTCCCCAAAGAGATTGCTAAGCCAGGCCCTCACAACTTGAACCGGATCATTGGGATTTGGGACGGGAGATCCGTTAGCCATGATTACCTACCGTAAGGATAGAAGTTACCAACAGCGCCGGGAGACGATTGGCGATACCCGGCGTATGGGTTGTATGTGGACATGGCGTTGGTCATTTGGCTTTGTTGAGTAGGCTGTAGATAGGCTCCTGATTGACCACCACCAAGATACGTGGCGGTTTGGCTCGGTGGCGTATATCCCTCGGGATTTTGAGAGGACTGCATTACCATGTTGCCAGCAGGCGGTGACTCTCCACCAACGGCAGACCCCATAGACGGGCTTCCTCCAAACTGTTGACCCATTGACGCGCCAGCCGCTGCGCCACTGGCAATTTGACCAATCTGGCCAGACCCCATCAGGTATTTCCCCGTCTCGCCACGCCACGGGGAGTAGAGGGTTTTTAGGGCCTCAATCTTGTTGTGCTTGTCAGTCTCTTTCTTTTTCTCTTGGGCAACAGCATCACCAGCCGCTGCGCCAATAAGAGCCCCGATAATTGTTGCTGCGCCAGCCCCCATGACTACCTCCCAAACATATCTCTGATTTTTTTAGAGTGAGTTCCGACGCCAGTACCAACCCAGTCCTTGTCGCCTGTTCCGCCTCTAGTTCCAGGCACAATTCCAAGGGGACTCCAGTTTCCACTACGCATGTTGTTAACAAAGTCGCTATCTTTTTTATCTGGGTCATACATCTGGTCAGATATTTTTTGTGCGCCCTGAATCTCGCCAAGCTTGTTCCACTGGTACATGTTCGCTTGGTTTTTGTTTCCGAGATCTCCCATCGCATTACCAATGTTGTATTGCTGCGCGGCGTTTTGGACATCGGACACACCGCCAAGCATCTTCATCTTCATGGCGGCGTCGTTTGAAAGAGCCGATGCCCTGTTGGTGGCAGCAGTACCATAGAGATTCTGTTGGCCTTGCATCTGGGCGAGTGAGTTTGCTCCAGCCATTCTCTCTCTAGCGCCAGACTCCAGACCACCAGTCTGAGCCAAGTTACTCGTACCAGTGGCTCCAGCGATATTGCCTTGACGGTACATGTTGTCTAGATCGCGGCCACGCTCAAGGTCAATTTGATCGGCTTGAGCCCTGTAAACGTCAGTCGGACCACGAGACATCGCAATGTCAGTCATCCGAGAGAACGCGCCGCTTTTCGATGGGTCATATTTATAAGGACTAAGGACGTTGCCCTGGGCGTCGGTAATGCCCTGGTACTGGGGCATGGCCTGGACAAGCTGGGGGACGCCCTGGAGATTGCCTTGGCCCATCTGGTACCGAAGCTGTTCCAAAGTCATCTCACCGCTGCCAGGCCCAACCGTCTCGCTACTAGGCGGTGCGTATGTAGTGGGAAACTGACTAGGGGGCGGTTGTTGCCCCACGTAGTACGGATTGCCAGAGAAGTCCAAGCCGTTAGCCATTACTCATGCTCCTCATAGAGCGAGAAATCGCCCTCGATGTAGTCTTCGCCGTCAACCGCCATGTCTTGCAACGTGTTCTTCATCCGACGACGAGTCTCTTCTAGTTTATTCACCGAGTCTTGGTGCTTGCCAGACCCAGCGGCCTCCTTGAAAGACACGCGCTCGCGAATGTAATCGAACACAAACCTAACGAACTCGGGGATATCACAAACATCCTCAAGATCCTCAAGGCGGTTGGCGTTTCTGTAGTACCAGACCTCAAAACGACCACCGACAACGGGGACTGGCGAGAACTTGAGTCTCGGATTTGACGGCGTAATGTTGTCTACAAAGTATCCGAGATTGTAGTTGTTCGATGACGGGTAGACCCTGGCTTCACGGTACTCTGCAAACTTGCCCATATCAGGGAGGCGAGGACACTCGTAGACCATGGTGTCCTGATAGACGATTACCTTCCTGATCTTTTGGGCGTAGATGTCATTGGGCATGTCGTAAGCGTCTTGCCCATCCACAAACTCCAGCCCATTGTCAGCCGGGTACTTGGTCAAGAAGTAGTCAGCATTGAGCTGATGGATCAAAGACTCGGCTTCATCGATAGCGTCGTTGGCATACTCGCGAGCCTCTGTCTCATCGACAAAGTCCTCTTCTTCCAAGTCCAGCTCGGATTTCATCTTCGACCAAATCTCTTCCCAGGTCCAAAATTTGGTGTTCGTGGTCATTGGTCGTATTCCGTATAGAAGGCTACAACGCGGAAGTTGTTCTTATTGACAGCATCCGAGTTCCTGATGCTGATCCGGTCAGTCTTGTTCTCTGTGCTATTCTCAAAATATACAGTGTTTGAGGCAGTTCCTCTAGCCATTACGCGCCATTCCTGCGTCCCGTTGTACTGGGAATACCCCATTGCGGCGTTGAGAATGCCTGGGACGATAAGCGTTAAATGGTCGAAATTCTGGCCTGAGCCACCGCCTCCGCCAACCTCGGCTAAAGCACCCTTGAACAGCTTGACCTTGAAGGTCTTGTCGTTGGAGTTAAAACCCCTGGCTGCTTTGACCACGCCGTCAGTCGATAACCCGACACCAGCAATAGTGTTGATAGCATCGGCAATTTGGACCAACGCCTCTTTGACCACCGGGTCCTGGATGCTTTCGACCCTGAAATCAAGCTGGTTTGTCTTACGAATTGCCACCGTCATCTCCAGTGGCGAACGGTTTAAACGTGTTATCGAACGTCGAGTACTCTATCTGGTACCCGTGAATCTCAGTGGATTCGCCCTTGGGGTATCCCTTCACCACCCAGTCCTTGTCGAAAGTCCCGGTCGATGTGGGGAGGGTATTTAGTGGGTCCAAAAGCGTGAGCGTGTCCCCGGATTGGTTAGAGATCTCCCAGCCCTCGGTATAATCGTCATCTCCAAGATAGAAGAAATGGCCGACTAGCGACTCACCATCGTCGGTTGGCCAAAACCCATTGAGTTGAACCGTATTGGCGGCTCCGTCAACAGTAGCCCCGGTGTAGGAGTCGCTGTTGAAGAGATTGACGTATCCCTTTTTCAGTTGAATCTGCTTGTAGGTACAACGCAGACCCTGCCGTTTAAACCACCTCCAGGCCTGATGAAGTCCACTGGTGATGGAATCTCTAAGGCGTATAGGCTTTAGCGACTTGGGAGTAGTCTTGTCGTCGTTATACGAGAAGACATCGAGAGACAAGTTCCCAGTCAGATTCTTCAGAACGATATAGATCTTCGTGACCCACTTGGTGTTGATGATCGAGCCGAAGGACCAAGCTGTCGAAATGTAGTCGTACACGACGGCTTTTCTGTACCAGTTACCGTATGGCTGGGCCGTGTTTACTTTTGGATCATTGGTTAAGCCATCAACAAGCGTAAACACGTAGCCTCGTCTATCGCCGATTATCAGCTTGTTCCCAACGTGGTCATAGTGGAGAGAGTTGGGCTGGAAGTCGCTGTCGGCGGACATGGTTGTAAACACACCGTACTCACCACTGGACCAATCGGTGTCCATGATGAAAGCCGAATTGTTCTTGCCAGTCTCTTCTGAGAGCGACGATTCAACACCAAAGAACACCAGGCCGTTTTGAACGTCAAACGCTCCGCACATATCAGCCTTGTTCTCTAATGCTTCGAACGTGTTTCTAAGATGGTCAGATATCTTTTGTGACTTGAATCCATCGGTGACAGACCAACCAGTAGCCGTCGCGAAGTACACAACGCCCTCGCGCTTTACAACGCTGGCTGGGGCAATGCATCCATCCGACTCGGATATCAGCTTGGCCCTGATACCACCACCACCAAAGGCGTCGAATCTCCCCTCAAGGCGGTAACACTTGTTCTCGTCGGTAAAGACGATTGGATAAGAGCCGACTGAAGACATTGCCGTGATGACGCCGGGGACGTCAACATAGTTCCCGTAGTAGACACCATCGGGGTTTGCCGGGTTGGATTGCCAAATCCTTCCAGCGAAAAACTGATTGGTGTCGTAATCGGTACCGGCTGCGTAGAACCCGTATCCATCCAAAACCAGAGAAAAGTAACAGACTGGAACAGGACCATGATCCTTTATTCCGCCATCCGTATACAAGATCGGCGTATAGGAGTCGTCATCGACAACCCCTAGATCAGCGTCGTTGGTATCCCAGTCTAGAGATGACGATTGGTTCTCTGTCTTAGCCCAGTAGAGGGTTTGCTCATCAGGCTTAGTCCGAAAAAGAGTTACCACAGACAAGGCATTGTCTTGGTAATTCTCGTAGGTATCGTTTGTGAACGGAACAGCATTGGCAGACGGGTAAACTGTGTTAGTGATCTGCTCCTGGGTAATCTGTGCGTACTCTGGCCTGCCATAGAAGGTAAACGTCGTGGCAATCCCGTTCACTTCCGCGATGTAGGTATCAGTATAAACCCTTGCCAGGATGTAGCTGTGCTCTGTTCCGCCAGAGCCAGTGCCTATCAGCGCAAAATCAGATGACTCTTCTTTAATCGACGGGACGCCAGCTTGAAACAGTGTCCAATTAGATGAGCTGCTTCTGAATACCTTGACTGTTCTGCTGCCAGTCTTTAGAGGTCCCGGATGCGGCGTGATGTATAGATGTCCGCGCCACTCTGACCAGGAACACCCAGCCCCGAGGCTGCTGTCCGCGAATGCGTCGGTGTTTGGCCCAGCAAGCGTTGACCACGCCGTGTCCCCGTCTTCGATGAAGTAGAGCTTGGTCCCAGACTTGGCAAACAGCGTCCCATCAAACTTGTACAAGGAGTCTATGCGCTGATTGCCCGGGGGGATCTGTGTCGCATTGTCGTTGTAGACATCAAGACCCGGACGTTGAACGAGCTTCTTGTTCCTGTCGATGAGGAGATTGTTAGCCTTCTTACAGGCATTCGTCGGACCATCCAGATAATCATCTGTGATCCCCAGCTCAAAGCCATTAACAGGAAGCGTCGGCATTAGTCGTATGTCCTCAAAACGACATCGGCGGCAAACAGCCACTCAACACCAGCCAGTGCCGCTTGGTGGTCACCTCGGACGTAAGTCGGTACCGGCGTGGTGTCGTCCAACAGCAGCGTGATCGCTTGCCCAAAGTCCCCAGTGTAGACGCCGAGAGCCGCATGGAAGAGAGGGTTTTTAGGATCAGCGTCCACAAGATCCCTTAGCCTCTGTAACATCTGATCATTGATGTCAATCAACGACGCGCCACTAGGCTCGTTGACTACATCCATGTTGACCTCGCCTTGGAGCAAGATCCCAAGGGCCTGGAGGTGCATCTCGTAGTCTTCTTTGACCTCTGGGTAGTATTCAAAGAGGCGGCGGTAGCTACGATCATCGGTACCATTGGACAAGTCGTAGATGATACGTCCTAAAAGCCCCTGTTGGTTAGGCTTGAGCACCACGCGAGACGCCATCTCAATCGGCTCACCCATGACCCAGTTGTGGTCTTCCCCGTACTTAGCTAGACGGCGGAAGGCTTCTAGGTCCTTGTGGTTCCAAAGACCCCACATATACCCCAGGATCATGTCATTAGAGACGGTTGACTTAGATCCAACGTCACCATCGGTTTTGTTCCAACAAGACGGCGGTGGGCGACGATGGATTTGACCAGGCTCGTATTCGGCTAGCTCTAGCTTAACGGGAAGACCAACAGCTTTAGCTTTGCCAGCGAAAAGAGTCCCATCGCAGTCAGACCTACTTGGCCATCCCGTCTCAGCGTCAAGCAACACAGTCACAGCCTCTTTCTTGGCCGTGAACTTTTCCGCTAAGACCTCAAGCCTCTCATCAACCCCAGGATCTTTGGGTTCGTTTTTGCTGTGAGAACAAGACGCGAGAAACAAGACAAGAAACAAAAACCGCATGTGATCTCCTGTTAACGCGGGCCGTGGCAAGCTATCGAAAATCTAGCGTCGGTGTTTGCTCCAGCTCCGTTTGAACACACAACCCCGTAGCTTGTCGTAGACAGGCCAGAGGCGTTTAGAAAGCACACAACATCAGTTGATCCACCTGTGCTCGATACTGTGCAGATCGGTCCAGACGACCAAAACGAAGACGTAAAGTTTACTGTGTAACTACCAGTACCGCCGCGTGTAACCGTATCTGTCATGTTTCCGTAGTCAGCGGTGATTGTGCATGGAGAAGTGGTGCAGTTTGATCCAGCAGCCACCCAGGTCGTGCCGTGGAAATAACCGCCAACCGTAACCTTGGCATCAGTGGCACCGAAGACCTGTGACCCGTCCTCGTTTATTCTTGCATGTGTCGTCGTTCCGGCGTTTGCCGTGAACAAAATATCACTGGTGTTTTCGGTGCGTATTACCAAATCCCCAGCGGTAGATCCCGGCGTAAAGTCATTGCTGCTGTTGGCGGTTGAAATAGTCGCCTTAGAAGTGCCGCCTTGATAAAAGTTAATCGTAGACCTTTGAGCCGAGCCAGACCTTATATCCAGCATCCTTGTGGACGCCACAGAGTCATTGCCAACAGTTAAGCTGTTGTGGAATGTCTTGCTCCCAGCAATCTCGCTATGTAATGCAATACCACCGTAGAAAGCCGTATGAACGCCAGACTGAGATCCGCTGGTGTTAATGGCTGTTCCGGCAAATGCATTTGTCATGGACGTAGCTAGCCTGAAGGTACTCGCATCAACAGCGATAACGTAATAAGTCGTTGACGCCGTAAGACCAGTCGGCAAGGCCCCAGTAGTCGTAAAATAGATCTTATTGCCGGTGGTCAGGCCGTGGCCAGTGATCGTGACAACGCCAGGAGAGGCAATCGTAATTGTTGCTGTTGCGGAAACCGAAGACGCCTTAGCGTCACCAAGAAGGTTGGTGTTAACGGTTGTCCTGGTGTTGGCTGTACTACCAACGTCGATCAAGAACTCGTTCAGTGACGAGGTCGCCCCACCAATGTCTGACCAAGATGTCCCATCGTAGATCCTGGTCTTGTTGCTGGTGGTGTTGTAGTACACCCTCGCTGTGTACCCGGTCGGATCTGCGCTGAGCTTTTCAAACAACGCCTTCTTCAGCTCGCCATTGACCGTCAAGGCCATTGCGGCGGTGGTAATCATCAGCCCGAAGAACGCTATTAACCACTTGGTGTTCCTGCTCATCACCCGACTCCTACTAAGGTATAGGTCCCAGCCGGAAGGTTAAAACCCGCCGTCACCGTGACCTGCGTTTGCGTCATCGTGATCTCAACCGCGAGCTGTTCAAATGCATTCGAGTTGTCTTTGAAAACCCAGATACATTCTCTAGCGTCAGAGACCTCGGAACTTACCGTATAAACAACCTGGCTTACCGACCCCGTCCACCCCGAAGCATCCTGGAGAACATACTTCTCCACCGAAAGCTTTTTCCACGTACCTCCACGGTCAACAAAGACGTCTTCCAGGTCAGTATCGTAGACCATCCGGCCTTTGGTGCCTGCTGACGCCGCTGGGCGGCCAGCCGTCGTAGCGTTTTGGAGTCTTGCGCCATAGAGTTGTCCTGTGAGGTAAAGGTCTTTCCAGTTGAAGCTCGCCGTACCGACATCAATAGTCCCATCACCTGTAGGGCGGATAATAGAATCACTGGTTATGTGCCCTTTTGTGGCGTTGGACGTTGATTGGAGTATCAGATTGTTGCTGGCAGCCGTGCCGCCATTAAGCGTTTGCCCACCAGATCTACCGGCAAGCAAAGCGTATTGAGTGTGGTCGTCATCGAGAAGGCCGCTGATGGTACCGTGATCAATCTCGGTGTCCGGGGCAGACGCCACCCACTTGGAGCCGTCGTAGAACAGCGACATGCCAGACGCTACGCCGACATTGATGTCTCTCAATGACATTAGCGTTGCGTTGGATACTGAGTCAGTGCCGTTGGTGATGGCTCCAGCAAGGTAAAGGACGCTCCATCTTTGAGCCGCAATACCCAGGGAGAAGTTGTCGTCGTCGTTTGGGATAAAGTGGAGCATCGAGACGACATGCCCACCACCACCAACAAGATCGGGGGACAGATACAGAGAACCGTTGTTGTCCGTCACTGACAACGTGTTGCCGTCGAGACGAAGATTGTCGGTGTTTAGTTGGCCAGTTACCCCGAGCGTCCCGGTAACCGTCTGATTGACGGTTGTCATGGCCGAGGTGACGTTGACCACCCCCGTACCATCCGCGTCAATGATAACGCTGCCGTTGACGTTTTGGGCAGACAACGTGTTACCAGAGAGACGAAGGTTGCCGCCATCTGTCCGACTAGTACCAGTCACCGTTGCAGCGGTTAGACCGCCAAGTGTGTCCAGATTCTCGCTACCAAAGTTAATCCCGGCACTGGCTGAAGTGATCGAGCCGTTGGCGAACGTGATATCAGCAATTGTCGTGCCGGTAGCAAATGCCGAGGCTGCGCCAAGAGCCGATACGGAGTTGGCTGTGACAGACCCGGTTGTCGTCAGGTTCTCGTTGCCAAAGCTGATCGCGCCAGAGCTATCTGTGATAGAGCCAGCACCAAGCAGCAAAGTGCCAAAAAGACCAGTGCCGTCCGTAGTGAGATTTTCATTGTCGAAGTCTATCGTTCCGAGCGAATCGGTGATGGACCCGCTCTGGATGTTCATCGTCCCCGCTTGGTACTCAGCGGACCAGACCTTTAGAAACCTTTCCGAAGTAGTCCCGAGAGACAGGGTGGCGGTGGCGGTAGGTCTAACATTGTCATCAAGCTGAATGTAACCAGTGTCAGCCCCAACGCCATCTCCGCTATTCGCATGAAGCGTGAGATGGGTGTTGGCAGTAGCCCCGCCGTAGATATGTTGACCAGCCAAAATGCCAGAAAGAGGGGTGCCAGCACTGTCAATGTCGTCGTAGCCGTATCTGTAGACATAGATGTCCTGGGTTTTGAGTAAGAACGCGGCAAGGATTGAGTCTTGACCCCAGTCCATGTCGTAGATCTTGTGCCAGCTAGCGGAGCCCTCGCCCTCGCGTTGCTCCCAGCGGTAAGCCGCAGCCTTGCCATCACCGTCGT
>JACCDV010558749.1_pt1 | contig 29124 bp, 20 predicted proteins | sample 7446131 | NCBI WGS metagenome assembly JACCDV01 (sample SAMN15323448, study PRJNA562643) | freshwater metagenome | isolation source: river surface water | place: USA:Blue River Watershed | collected 2017-08-17 | reverse complement strand
CGAACCTCCACGCGGCAGTTAGGCATGAACTTTTGAAACACGCTTTATCCCGTTCCGATCTAATGACCGGCATCCCCACCCCCGAGACAGGAGGGCTTGTCTGCCAATTTCAACACCCTACAAGATGAACTTAAAGCGTATTTTCGCTCCTTTTTGTTCGCAGTAACGCCAACAGATTCAAATGTAAAAAAAAGGTTGTTTAATTAAAATTATTTTAATCATTTGTTGATTTTTTTATTGTTTTTTTATTTTAATGGCGTTTTTATTGTTTTATTGACAAAAATATTCTTAAAAAATTGGTCGCTAATTTCGGAACTAGAAATGCTCACCCAATACCATGACTCCAAAAAAACCTATGGATATCGGGCAACGCGGGCAAATAAAAAAACCATGAAATAAAATTTCATGGTTTTAGTCAATTAACAATAAACCCAAAATAACCTGTTGTAAGAGAAGGAGTCGAACCTTCAAGGTAACTAACAGTAAATCACTGCTTTTGTTTTCCTTTCCTTGAACAATTGAGCACTTAACTTCTCAATTTTTTTGTCTTACACGATTGAAATGATTAACTCATTTCAACACTACAAATATACGGAACAAGTCACTTGTTTTACATATATTTCAACATACCTCCTGAAAAATTACATTATTTTTAAGGAAATCGATTGAAATATACCGTTTTGTAAATTTTTGATGGGTTTGACCAATTAAAATTGAGGAATTGGCATAAAAAATCCTCCTGTTTGCAAAAAAAGCAAGTTTTTGATCACTCTCTTTTCTCTTTTTATCAAAAAAGTAAAAGTCAATCTACCTGAACATATTGCTCCCATTTTTCCAACACCGTAGCAAAATCGGATGGAATGGGGGCTTCAAAATAGAGGTTTGCATTCGTAATGGGGTGAACGAACCCTAGACTCTTCGCATGTAGGGCCTGCCTTGGCATCGCATCAAAGCAATTGCTGATAAAACTTTTGTATTTAGCAAATTGAGTTCCCTTTCGAATCTTATCTCCCCCATACATGGCATCGTTGAATAAGGGATGTCCTAAAAATTTAAAATGTGCGCGGATTTGGTGCGTTCTCCCCGTTTCCAAGGTGCACTGCACCAGGGACACATAACGAAGCCGCTTCAATACTTTCCAATGGGTGACCGCATGCTTCCCTTGGCTTCCATCCGGAAAAACATCCATCACCTTGCGGTCTTTGGCGCTACGCCCCACATTCCCAACAATCGTGCCTTCATCCGCCTCAGGTTCTCCCCAAACTAAGGCGAGGTACGTGCGCTGAATGGTGTGGTGGAAAAATTGAGCAGCCAATGGCGCCATCGTTTCTTCCGTTTTGGCAATCACCAAAAGACCAGAAGTATCCTTGTCGATTCGGTGCACTAAGCCAGGTCTTCCCACATTTCCTTTCATCTCAGGCAAATTTTCAAAATGGTAAACCAATCCATTCACCAAGGTACCCGACCAATTGCCATGCGCCGGGTGAACCACCATGCCGGCTGGCTTATTCACTACCAACAAGTCTTTGTCCTCAAAAACAATGTCCAAGGGAATATTCTCTGAAATCACCTCAGTATCACGGGGCGGCTTCTCCAAAAGAACCCGAATATCATCTAGGGCTTTGATTCGGTAATTCGATTTGACGGAATTTCCATTGACCTGTACTCCTCCCGAATCGATGGTTTGCTGCACCTTGTTGCGTGTGGAATTCGCAATTCGTTCCGTTAAAAATTTATCAATTCTAACCGGAGATTGTCCTTTGTCCACCAAGATTCGATGGTGCTCATACAAGGCCAATTCATCCTCTTCAAAGTCTTCTTCCAGGTGGGGTTCGCTCATGACACAAAAATAGGAGGATGTCCCGTAACTTTGTCAAAATTGTTTTGATGCTTCTCCCCCAGTCCATTCCCTGCGACCTGCTCTCACACCCACTGCTTGACCAAAAGCAGGTAGAACTTCAGGTCCTACGCTTGGATCAGGTGCATCCGGAAGTCAGTGGCAATAAATTCTACAAACTCAAGCACAACTTACAAGAAGCCCTTCGCCACAACTATCCTCAGGTACTGACTTTTGGCGGAGCCTATTCCAACCATATCTATGCCACCGCGGCGGCGGCAAAGGAAGTAGGCCTGGCTTCCGTAGGGATTATCCGCGGGGAACTACTCGATGCACAAAATCCCACCCTGGCCTTTGCACGGACCGCTGGCATGACCCTTCTGGGCATTACGCGGGAGCACTACCGCAAAAAAAACCAGGCCGCTTTTCTTGAAAACCTACGAAAGGAGTTTGGAGATTTTTACCTGATCCCAGAAGGAGGAACCAATGCCTTGGCCATCCAAGGCACGCGAGAGATTTTAACTGCTAGTCATTCCAGTTTCTCGCATGCCCTGACCCCCATTGGTACAGGAGGGACTTTTGCAGGAGTAGCGTCCTCCCTTCTTCCGCACCAACGATTGCTGGGGATCTCGGCCTTGAAAGGGGAAGGAATCCGCGAGGAAATGACCGATCTACTAAATACATCAAGTATTCAATCCAAGGGAAGTCTAGAAGTACTGACCCAGTACCACCAGGGCGGCTATGCCAAATGGACGACTGAATTGATCGACTTTATTCACTGGTTTTGGGATGCGTTTGGCATCCCTCTGGATCCCATTTATACGGGGAAAATGGCCTTTGCCTGCTGGGATTTGCTGCAGAAAAACTACTTCCCTCCAGGCTCACGCATCCTCCTGATTCACACAGGAGGGCTTCAAGGAAATCGTGGATTTACCCAGCGAACAGGAATAGCCCTCCCTAGTCTTTGAGGGTAAAGTAGTCTTCTGCCTCCTGGGGGTGGAGTTGCAGGACATTGGCGACTGTCAGACGAACCAAAGTTTTGGACGCCATAAAAATGGGAATTCGGGCCACCTTCGCATACTCCTTGAGGGTGATTTTATCCCGCTCCGCTAAAAATTTCATCAAGACCTCTTCCTTTTTTCCGTAGGTAAACACGGTATCCCGTGACACCCTACTTTTGCGCAGCACCTCCCAGACCTCCCGGCTAGCCTGCACCGTACGGTCCTGCACCCGGATATAGGAATACTTCTTGTCCTGAATCAGCAAATAATGGGGGCGGTTTGGACTATGTGGGATTCGGAATACCGCCACCCCTTTTTTCTCTGACAACTTCACGGTTGCTACCTCCACCTCCAGGGCTGGAAAAATGAGTTCCCGTATGGCTTTTTCCATCACAAAAATCTCCTCCTCAATAAAGCGCTGCCCACTTACCGTACCGTCATCGTCCACCCCAATCAACAAGGTGCCCCCTTGCGTATTGGCCAAGGCAATGACCTCGCGAACAATCTTCTCTGGGTAGGCCGCCTTTTTTTTGAATTCAATGTGGAGACCTTCGCCCTTACCTGCCAATTCTTTTACTTCCTGAAGGGTCATGCTGCTCGAGTCAAGTCGTTTAAATTCCTCGGTTCAGTTCTTCCAGTCTTTTCTTTTGTGCCATCCATTCATCTCTCAACCGCGCAGCCTCCATGAAGTTCAATTCTTTGGCCGCTTTTTCCATTCCTTTTTGCGTTTGCTGGATCAACTTTTCCAATTTTTCGGTGCTGAGGTACTGCACCACAGGATCTGCCACCAAGGAAGTTTCACCTGGCATGGGCTCGGCATACATTTTCGGATTCTTCTTGGAATCCGCCACTTTGGTTTGTCCCATGATCTTGTCTCGGGATTTGATGACGGTGGTGGGAGTAATGTCGTGTTCAAGGTTGTAGGCAATTTGAAGTGCTCGTCGACGCTTGGTTTCGTCTATAGCCGCCTGCATGGACTGCGTAATTTGATCTGCATACATGATCACCCTGCCTTCGGAATTTCGAGCAGCACGGCCAATGGTCTGCACCAAAGACCGTTCATTCCTTAAAAACCCTTCTTTGTCGGCATCCAAGATGGCAACCAAGGCGACTTCAGGCAAATCCAAGCCCTCTCGAAGTAAATTGACTCCTACCAATACATCAAAAATCCCCAAGCGGAGTTCTCGCAAGATCTCCACACGATCCAAGGTTTTCACCTCGGAGTGGATGTAGCGCGACTTGATGCCTGCCCGCTCCAAGTACTTTTGAAGTTCCTCCGCCATGCGCTTGGTCAGCGTTGTGACTAGGACACGTGCGTCTTTCTTGATCGTTTGGTCAATTTCTTCCAGAAGGTCATCCAGTTGATTCAAACTTGGCCGAACCTCAATGGTAGGATCCAAAAGTCCCGTTGGACGGATAATCTGTTCCACCACCACCCCTTCGGTTAGGTTCAATTCATAGTCTGCTGGAGTAGCCGACACGTAGACGATTTGGTTGATTAGCTGTTCAAACTCCTCAAACTTGAGGGGTCTATTGTCCAAAGCAGAGGGCAAGCGAAAGCCATAGTCCACCAAGTTGACTTTTCGAGATCGATCTCCTCCCCACATCGCCCGTACTTGTGGTACGGTCACGTGACTTTCATCGATCACCAGCAGGTAATCCTCAGGAAAATAGTCCAACAAGCAGAAGGGGCGGGTACCCGGCTTTCTTCGGTCAAAATAGCGGGAGTAATTTTCCACCCCCGAGCAATAGCCCAGTTCCCGAATCATTTCTAAATCAAACTCGGTGCGCTCCTGCAGTCTTTTCGCTTCCAAAAATTTTCCTTCTTTCTCAAAAAAGGTCAACTGCGCCATCAGGTCATCCTGGATTTCATGGATCGCAGTATCGATGGTATCTCTGCCGGTAACGAATAGGTTGGCAGGGAAAATGGAAATGATCTTCTCGTCCGAAAGTTTCTTCCCTGTACTCGGTTCAATCCGCTGGATAGCCTCAATCTCATCCCCCCAAAAAATAATGCGGTAGGCAAAGTCTGCATAAGCCACATAGACATCGACCGTGTCTCCCTTGACCCGGAAAGTGCCGCGGGTCAAGTCTTGTTGGGTACGGCTGTATAGGATATCCACCAATTTGAAGAGGAGCTGGTTTCTAGGAATTCGATCCCCTTCCTGGAGGCGTAAGACATTTTTTCCAAACTCTTCTGGATTGCCAATGCCATAAATGCAAGACACGGAAGCCACCACAATCACATCCCTTCGCCCAGAAAGGAGGGCAGAAGTGGCACTCAAACGAAGTTTTTCGATTTCCTCGTTGATGCTGAGGTCTTTTTCGATGTAGGTGCCCGAACTAGGGATAAAGGCTTCGGGCTGGTAATAGTCGTAGTAGGAAATGAAGTATTCGACTGCATTCTCGGGAAAAAACTGTTTAAACTCCCCATAGAGTTGCGCCGCCAAGGTTTTGTTATGACTCAAGACAAGCGTGGGACGCTGGGTCTGTTGAATGACATTCGCAATGGTAAACGTTTTGCCCGATCCTGTTACGCCAAGCAACACCTGCGCGGTGTCTCCAGATTTCAAGCCCGTCACCAGTTGCCCAATGGCCTGAGGTTGATCTCCTGTTGGCTGATAATCTGAGGTAAGTTTAAATTCCATAGCGTATCTCCAACACCGATTTAGGGTAAAAAGGTTTAGTTCCTGTACAAACTAATTGTCCGGGACTCAGGCATTTTTCCGGTTGTAAAACAGAAAATTCGCGCGCAAGAGGATAAGTAAGAGAATTGGAATTAGAGCAGCGGAGAAAGATTGGATACCAAACATCCAAAGCAAAAGAACTACCACTGTCGCCCCCATTACAAAAAGAAGGTAGGGAGAATGCCAACTGGCCTTAGGACGAGCGAATAATCCCCATACCAAAACCAAGTGCCCAGGGAATGCCCAGAGAATATTCCAATTCCAAAGTGTCGCGGAATGATCTGTAAAGAACCATAGGAAAGTTACCACCAATCCGAGGACACCCAGGCCTCCAAAAAGCAGGAGATCCAAGCCTTTCATCAGTTTGCCTTTTTTGTACCCATACAGGGTCAAGCCTGCAAAAATCAAGGCCAAAAGCCAGAATACGACAATAGGATGAAAAAGGGAAGATTGGCTCTCCTCTTTCGGATATTCCAAAAGCACTCGGCTTTGCTTTACCAAAGGTCGAGAAACTCCATTTTCAACAATGGTCGCATTCGCAAAAGCCTGCTCCATGTAAGTAGGCAAAAACTGCTTCTCCCGTGCAGTTGCCGGATGATCAATGACTGCCCCCAAGGCCAAGTCAATTCCAAAATCTGCCCAAGGGAGTGGAATTAAAAATTCGTCAATCAGGTTTCTAAAAGTCTTCTCTTCTCCAGCAGTAGAATCATTCCAAACCAATTGATCTCCCATGGAGATTTCAAAAGCATCGCGAATCTTGGTAGCGCAGTTGTTGTAGAAAAAATCGTACTTGTAATACCTTCTCGCCGGATCGTATTGCGCATCCATGTGTTGAAGCAAGTAGTCTTTTTGCTCCTGATTTAAGTCCAGCACCTGTTCTCGAAGCCCACGCTTGTAGTAATCGTATTCGATAATAAACTGATCGTACGTGGTCATGCTCAGCATGTAGTTGAGTTTGCCTGTGGCAAATTTTCCGTAGAAATTGGGCGTATCAAAATCAAAAGTACCAAAGTTAAAAACCAAGTCTTTCCCGTCAGAACCGATCTCTCGAAGACGGATGGCACTGTGTCCAAAGGAAGAATAAAGCTCTGTACCAGGATCTGCAGTGAGCAAGCTTACTTCCCAAAATTGGGCTTTGGCAGGACTGAAGCCGACGAAGGTCAAAAGAATTAGGAGGAATCCTAGTTTGTATTTAGCCATCATTTTTTAACTTGATCTACTTTTTAAACTACTTCACCATGGATATTTTTCTTCGCCACGCTCCGCATTCCAGGTTCCATTTTCAGCGTACAATATACAGGATATTCCTCGCAGTTGTATCCCTATTTTCGGTTCTGATTCCCTGTTTGGCTCAAGAAATCGGCGCATATAAAACCCGGGCATCCGGTGATTTTAACCAGGCTTCCATTTGGGAAGTTTGGAACGGCAGCACTTGGGAAAGCACTAGTCAAAAGCCAGGAAGGACACAGGATATCTACATCGACCAAGGACATACCTTAAGACTACTTGGTGCCGAAGCTGTGAAAAGTGTCTACCTCCACGCAGGTACTGGTGCGGGCCAAAAACTAAACCTGAACAATTTCAATTTGGATGTCTACGGAGTTTTGGCTGCCTTTTCAGGGCCTGCGCCAGGTCAGCCCCGCGGTGCTTGGAACAGTCAAAATTGGATTGGAAATTCCCCAAACAGCACGCTGACCTTTAAAGGGAATAGTCGAGTGATCGTGGACAAGGCAAGTTGGAGTGCGCAGACCACCCAAAGCCGATTTGGGGTGATTTTTGATCCAGGTCCAGGTCAAGAATTGACACTTCAAGCCCCATTTAAAGCCCTTTCCTTTTCCCTCCGTTCGGGCACCCTTTACCAAAAAAATGATCTTTCCAGCAGTTCCTCCCCCTGCTTTACCCTATCCTTCAATACCGAAAACTCCCTATACGGCTCTGGCCCATTTGGAACTGTTACGGTGGAGGCGGGAGCCACCTTCCGATCAGCATGCAATGCTCAAATGATCCATCGAACTGGGTCTACCCCCGCCTTACTTTTTGACCTGCAACGGGATGCCACACTCCTCTTGGAGGGGCAAGATCCGAAAATTGAAGCAGCAAATTTAACCCTAGATGGAACCTTGATATTTAGAGGCAACCTAGGCCCCATGAACTTCCTTTCGAGTAGCTTAGCTACATCGGCCAAGCCCACGCAGCTAAGACACCTGCAGGTGGATGGGGTAGCGGATCTTTTGCTCCCTCCCCAACTGATACTTCAGGGCAATCTTATTCAAGAGGGGCAGGGTGGCTTCCAGCTTGCTCCAACCCAACTTACCCTAAATGGGGCGGAGGACCAATTTCTTCGTGCAAAGACCTTCCTATTAGGTTCCCTAATCCTCCACAAGCCTTCAGGTAAGGTAAACTTGGAATGCGACCTCCATATCTACCGAAGCCTAACGATGATGGATGGAATTGTAGATTTTCATGGATACGATCTTGCAATCAATACCTCTAGCCTTGGAACGTACAACTACCAAAGAGGGCGCTGGCATAATCTCGGGCAGCTTACTTATTATGGGCTGCCTGCCCTTTTAACTACAAGTTCGGGCACCTTTCCATTTGAAGATCTTGCCAATGGCGGGTTTCGGGGGCTTCAAGTACTAGGAACTACTCCTGTAGGCGCAAACCTCAGGATTCAATTTATCGAGCGACCTGGGGCCAACCACGATGCCAATTTTCAGGATGTGGACCAGACGGAAATAATGTACCAACTCAACAGCCATATTCAAGTAGCGGTAGAACCAAGAATAGGTCTGGAAGAGATGGAACTTCGAATCTCAGCAGAGGGCCTCTTGCTAGACCAAGTTGGGGATATAAGGGTAGTCAGTAGAGGGAAGGCTGCTCCAGGCCTCCCCATTCCAAGTGGAATAGACGGATTCCCCTGGGGAAAAAGAAAACTAAAATGGGGAGAACTCTTTGACGCCGAGTTTACGATTGGGAGCTACCGGGAGGCAACTGTACTCCCCCTTTTAAAGGAAAATTGAAACGAATTGGAAGGCAAGATTTTCAAAAGGGATTCAAGGGATTTTCGAAGATTTCCCTAACTTTCTAAGACGAGCAGCCTAAAAAACCCATGACCTTATTCTTTGTATTGCTTACCATTGCCCTATTGGTCTTACTGATTGTTTGGGCCAAGCTCAATCCTTTTTTGTCCTTTCTAATTTCCGCGATCGCAGCAGGTTTTTTATTTGGACTACCGGCAGACCAGGTGGCCGGCTCCATTCAAAAAGGGATGGGGGCATTATTGGGAGACTTGGTCATCGTGATTGTCACAGGAGCGATGCTTGGTAAATTAGTGGCTGAAAGTGGGGCCGCACAGCGAATTGCCGGGTTCTTGATGGGAGTATTTGGTGAAAAATACATCACCTGGGCCATGGCATTGACTGGCTTGGTGGTGGGTATTCCCTTGTTCTACAATGTAGGGTTTGTCTTACTCGTTCCACTTGCTTTCACTCTTTCCTATCAATACCGATTACCTGCCGTTTATGTGGGTTTGCCTTTACTAGCGGCTTTATCGGTTACCCATGGATTTCTCCCTCCTCATCCCTCACCGGCGGCTTTGGTCGGTCAGTTTGGAGCCAACATGGGGCTCACTCTTCTCTATGGAGGCATAATTGCTATTCCTACCATTATCCTTGCTGGGCCCTTTCTTGCTCCTTTGCTCAAAGGCATTTCCTCACAACCCCTAAAAACCTTTCAAGCGGAACCCATGCCCGAATCCGAACTTCCTGGCATTGGCAACAGCATCTTGACCGCCTTACTTCCCGTGGTCCTGCTCATCGCAACCACAGGCTTGTCCCTATCCGTTTCCCCAGATGATCCACAAAGGCCCCTACTTAACTTTCTAGCCAACCCCAGTGTGGTCATGTTGGTTTCTGTAGGGTATGCTACCTATTCTTTAGGCCTTCGAAGAAAGCAATCCATGTCTAAGCTGATGGATATTTATACGCTAGCAACCAAGGATATTTCCATGATTCTATTGATTGTGGCAGGGGCAGGAGCATTGAAACAGGTTTTTACAGATTCGGGAGTAAGTTTGGTCCTGGCCGAAGGAATCCAATCTTGGGACATGCATCCCCTGATTTTGGCCTGGTTGATCACTGCGGTGATTCGTATTGCTGTAGGTTCTGCCACCGTGGCTGGATTGACCACAGCCGGCATCATTGCCCCCTTAGTTCCCACACTTGATGTAGATCCCAATTTATTAGTTCTATCAATTGGGGCGGGAAGTTTGGTGTTTTCCCACTTCAACGATGGTGGCTTTTGGATGTATAAGGAATACTTCAACTTGAGTATCAAGGATACCCTTCGGTCTTGGACGCTGATGGAGACCATCGTGGCAGTAGCGGGATTGGGTGGAGTACTGCTCTTGGATTTAGTACTCAAGGTTCTTTAAGAAATTCACCCCCTCCTAAACAAGAGAAAAATACTACCATTAAATCCCTCTAATCACGGAAAAGAATAGTTTATTTATACTCTAAACCCCTACATCCTATGCAAAGTCCTGAAGAGAATTTTGAGAAACTTGGCTTGATCCTTCCGCCGGCACCGAAACCCTTGGGCGTGTATACCCCCAGCCTTATCGTGGGTAATTTTCTCTACTTATCTGGCCATGGAACGGTAAAAACCGATGGAAGTCTGATCATAGGAAGAGTAGGGGAAGACCTGGATATCGAACAAGGAAAACTTGCCGCACGTCAAGTTGGACTCGCGATGCTAGCCACCATCAAATCCTCCCTCGGTTCCTTGGATAGGGTAAAGCGTGTGATCAAAGTGCTCGGAATGGTCAATTGTGTACCTTCCTTCGAAAGACATCCTTACGTCATGAATGGCTGCAGCGAACTTTTCGCATCGGTGTGGGGGCAAGAAATGGGAATTGGAGTTCGTTCTGCCGTAGGCATGGGATCCCTGCCAGACAATATCCCCGTAGAAATTGAAGGCTTATTTGAACTTCATTAAACCCTTAAGGGTCTACTAACGCCTTGTAGGATTGAAACAAGCCCAGCACATCGCGGACATAGTTCACGGCGATGTGCCCTTTGGCATACCCACTTTTTACTACTGGATCACGGTAGTATTTTGGATCACTTTTTAGGTTTAAAAAGTTAGACACCTCCTGCCAACTTTGGGTGTTTTTTCGATACTTCAAGGTCAATCTCCAGGCATCTTCCACGTGTCCCTGGCCGATGTTGTAGGAAGCAAGAATAAATTTGATCCGCTCGTTGGTTTCAGGAACTCGTTCCAGCCAAAACTTATCCAAATACTGCAGGTATTTCACCCCACCACGAAGTGACTCTACTGGATCGTTGGGGTTGGTGACCCCAAATCGCTCCAAGGTCACGGGCATCAGCTGCAACAGGCCTTGTGCACCTGCATAAGAGAGTGCGGTGGTATCAAATGCAGATTCCTTGTAAACTACTGCAGCAAGTAAGCGCCAATCCCAACCTAAAGTTTTTGCGTTTTCTTGGATCAGTTCATCGTAGACTGAAATCCGATTCCCTCCCAAAGAGGAATAGGCACTTGTCGTTCGAAAATGTTGATTTTTTGAGTTTAGAAAATACTTGGTATACAGGTCGGGGATAAATCGTTTCTTTTTGTCTAGTAGCCAAGCATTGAACTCTTTCAAAAGTTTTGTAGACGTTTTTCGCATGGCCCAGGAGACAGGCTCTTCTCGGGACAGGTCCAATCCTACCCGGATTTCATCGTAATAAGTTGCATTGGTTTGCGCCACCGTTTTTTCTGCTACAGTCCAATTGACCTGCTTTTCCACGAGTCGATCCAGCAAGATCTCTTCGTGATCTGGAACCTCCAAGATGCTGAATTCGAGGTCTAATGAATCCTTCAGCTGTGCGAGTTGGCTGCTGTACACCGCCCCTTTGCGCACCACTACCGTATCTTTTCCCAAACTGTCCCAAGAGCTCAATTTTTCTCTTCCCACAAGGACCGTGCTCATCGAGCCAATCGCTTCGGTATAGGATACCTCACGATCCATGCCTGCCTTGTGCTGCAAGTTCATCGCAATCAAATCTACTCGCCCACTTTCCAGCTGGGCAAACGCTTCGTCAATGTCTGCCACTACACTAAATTCTACCTGAACACCCAGCCGCTTACCAAGATCTAAAAGAAGTTCGTATTCAAAGCCCATTCTTCTTCCTCGATAGATGTAGTAGCTGCTGGAATTGTTGTCTACAGCTACGCGTAGGGTTCCACGGGCTTGAATCCCTTCTTTGTCGAGGATAAATTCTTGGTCGGAGGATTTGCTAAACCAATTCGTAAGGTAGCCTATGGCACATACCGCTAAAAAAATCAGCCCAACAGCCAGTAGTATTCCTTTCTTTTTTTCCATTCTAGTGGATAGCAACAAGCTTTGTTTGGGGATCCTTGGCAAAGCCTATGCCAAATTAACTGCTCTGGCTTTGCCAAGCACCAAAAAAAAGGAGGTCTTCACCTCCTTTACTATTAATTTTGCGGACCTTCAAAGTCCTCCATACTGTTGGCAAAGAATATCTTTCCAGACAAACGGAGCAATTCGATCTCCTGTTGTTTGATCTGAAAAATGGAGGTGATGAGTCTATTTTCTGCGGAAAGGAGGTTGACCTGAGCATCTCTAAATTCAAGATATGAGGCAATCCCCAAGCGGAAACGTTCCAAGGCTATTTCAGAGTTTTCTTTGGCGACTTGGTAGTTTTTTTCCTCTATAGAAAGCAAACCTAGGTTCGTTTCGTAGGTATTGTAGGCTCGTTGAATATCTGACTTCAATTGGATTTCAAACTGTTCCAACGAATAATCCTGAATGCGTTGATTCACCTTAGCACTTTGAATCCGTCGATTGAGGGTAAGTCCACTAAACAAATTGAAGGTGACGGTTCCTCCATAATTGAGCCCTTGCCGTTCATTTTGGATCAAAATTCCAGCATCTGAGTTAAATACAGAATTGGTATAACTGGAATTCAAGTTAATTGCAGGAAGCCGGGATGCTTGGAGTTCTTTCACCCGCAGAAAGGCCTCGTTATTTCTTCGCTGATTGACCAAGAGAAGTTTATTTTCAAGGAATGCGCTTTCATACAGGCTTTCAATAGACAAGCGATCCCCTATAGCAATGGTACTATCCTGAATCAGGTAGTCTGTAGTAGCATCCTGAGCGAGCAACTCATTTAGGTTGACCCGGGCATTTTGAATGATTTGAATCTGCGTCATCAACAAGCTAGAATCTCCATTGTAGTCTACTTGAGCGGCAAGAAAGTCTCTTTTTCCAGCCCCCCCCAAATCGTACTGGGCTTCGGCAATTTCCAATCTGGCCTTACTCAATTGCAAGGTTTGTTGGAGTACCTTGTAGCGTTGCAATTCCAATATCAAGCGGTAGTAAGCCGTCGAAATCCCGGCTACGGTATTCTCTACAATTACTTTTGCATCCAAGTCACTAATTTCTTCGAGCATTCCTAGTCGGCGCATGGTCAGCAAGGACTCTGGTCTAAATCCATAAATCCCCACAAAGCTATAGGCTTTGTTTCTTGATTTTGCCCCATCGATTTCACGTGGAGTATCAGGAGATGTCGCAAAGGTCTGCGTCACATCCTCCGTAGAGAAAGAACGTAGGTAGTTGGCATTGAGGGTAGGCATAAACAGATTTCCTGCGGCTACTTTGGTGTCAAGCTCCCGCAGGTTCCGGTTTTCGACTCCAATTTTCACCTGAAGATTATTCTCCAAACCCAATTGAAGTGCCTTTTCAAGGTCTAACGTTTCCTGGGCCTGTGCCCAAACCCCAGTCATGCACAGGATGGCTAGAAGCAAAAGTGTTCCTTTTTTCATGCGGTTTTTACTAAAACTCCTTTTTTAGAAGTAAGGTAGGTGTAGACAGCAGGGATAATGAATAAGGTCAATACGGTAGAAAACGCAAGCCCACCAATCACCGCAGCACCCATAGGGACTCTACTTTCCGCACCTGCCCCTAGGGCCAAGGCGATCGGTAAAATCCCCAAAATGGTAGATAAACTGGTCATCAAAATCGGTCGCAATCGAGATATTGCCGCTCCAAAAATCGCCTCATCCACATTCATGCCTTCCTCTTTCCGTTGATTGGCAAATTCAACAATCAAAATGCCGTTTTTGGTGACCAAACCGATGAGCATGATGATGCCGATTTGACTGAAGATATTCAAGGTAAAGTCAAATGCCCACAGCGTGGCCAAGGCACCAAAAATGGCCAAAGGCACCGTAAACATGATGGTCAATGGATCGGCAAAACTTTCGAATTGTGCAGAAAGCACCAAGTAAATGAGAACCAAGGCGAAAATAAAGGCAAACAACAAACTGTTTGAACTTTCTCTAAACTCTTTGGAAGGTCCAGTCACATCCGTGGAATAGGAATCATCCAATACTTCGGCAGCAATTTTATCCATTTCTTCCAAGCCTGCACCAATGGTTACTCCATCCGCGAGGTTTGCGGAGATGGTGGCGCTTACAAATCGGTTGAATCGATAGAGCTGTGGTGGCGTACTTTTCTCTACTACACGTACCAGGTTGTCCAATTGAATAAGCTGCCCATTGTCCCCTCTCACGTAAAGCATTCTCAAATTAACCGGTTCATTGCGGTCTTGAAGTTGCATCTCCCCGATTACTTGGTACTGCTTACCGCCTCGAATGAAGTAGGCAAAGCGCTGTCCTGAGTAAGAGAGCTGCAGGGTTCGGGCAATTTCCTGTACCGACACGCCCATATTTCTTGCTCGCTCCCGATCAATTTCGATCTCCAATTCGGGCTTGGTAAATTTGAGGTTGATGTCGGTAAAAATGAAGGCTGGATTCTGAGCAGCTTTCTCCATAAAGGGAGGAATTACCTCCTTGAGCTTTTCTAGGGTAGGGGCTTGAATGACATATTGAACAGGAAGTCCTCCACGTCGGTCTCCAATGGAAGCGGGCTGCTGCGCAAAGGCACGTACCGCAGTCACTCCTTTGAGCGAACCATTGACTTGCGTAAAAATCTCTTGCTGGGTGCGGGAACGCTCGGAAGCATCCGTCAAAAAGAGTCGGATAAATCCGGAGTTTGTATTTGCGGTGCCCCATCCTGGAGAAGTCATACTTGTAATGCCGGCTAGTTCCGAGGAAGGAATGTCCTTGGTTAACTGTGAATTCAAGTCGGTAATGACCTGATCCATAAATGAGAAGGTGGCTCCCTCGGGACCGGTCATGTTGATTCGCAATTCAGATCGGTCCTCCATAGGTACCAACTCGGTTTGGAGGTTGGTAAACAACCAATAAATCCCAAGACCCATGATTCCAATGATGGGAAAAGAAACCCATTTTATCTTCATGAATTGGATCAGCATCCGTTCATAAAACAGGTTCAATTTGACAAAGAAGGGCTCAGTAATCCGATAAAAAGCATTCTGCTTCTCCCTGTTTTTCAACATGCGTGCACTGAGCATAGGAGTCATCGTAAGCGCAACAAATGCAGAAATCAACACGGACCCCGCCACTACTACCCCAAACTCTCGAAACAATCTTCCCGTGGTACCCGTCAAGAAAATTACGGGCAAGAATACAGCAGCTAGAGCAATGGTAGTCGCAATTACCGCAAAGAAAATTTCCTCAGATCCCTTGGCAGCAGCTTCCATTGGTTTCTCCCCTTTTTCTATTCGGGCATAAATATTCTCCAAGACCACAATGGCATCATCGACCACCAGGCCAATGGAAAGCACTATGCCTAGGAGCGTAAGCACGTTGATGGAAAAATCCATCAAGTACATGATGAAAAACACCCCGATGAGTGAGATAGGTATGGTCACTACTGGAATAAAGGTCGTGCGCCAGTCCCTCAAGAAAAGAAAGATAATGGCAACTACAAGGATAAAGGCAGTAATGATCGTCTCTTCCACCTCGGAAATCGACTGACGAATGTACTCCGTCCCATCAAATCCTACTTCTACCCCAACATCTGCCGGTAAGTCCTTTTTGATGTATTCCAATCGTTTGTAAAACTCATCCGCAATTTCAATATTATTGGAGCCAGGGAGGGGGACCAAAACCACCGCAACCATGGGAACCCCATTTCTTCGAAGTAATGTTTTTTCATTTAAGGCAGAGAGCTCTGCCGTACCAATATCCTGGAAGCGGACAATGTTGGTTTCGCTTTCCTTAATGATGAGTTGATCAAACTCTTGAGGTGAACTCAAGCGGCTTTTGGTTCGAACAGACAACTCAATGTTCTGCCCTTCGATTCTTCCAGAAGGGAGTTCCACATTTTCTGTTTGAATTTTACTGAGTACATCCATAGGAGTAATTCCATAGGAAGCCATTTTGAGTGGGTCCATGCGCAATCGAATCGCATACTCCTTTTCTCCCCAAATCTGAACCCGGCTTACTCCAGGAATGGTTTGAAGACGCTCTTTGAAGACGTTATCGGCAATTTCAGTAAGTTCAAGCAAGTCGCGCTGATCGCTTTTTACATTGACCCCAACAATTGGTTGGGAATCGGCATCTGCCTTAGATACTACGGGAGGATCAGCATCAGGGGGTAAATTGCGTTGTGCACCAGAAACTTTGTCTCGCACATCGTTAGCAGCAGCTTCTAAGTCTGCACCCACTTCAAACTCTACCGTGATATTACTTCGCCCATCTGCACTGGTTGAAGTCAGGGATTTGATTCCTTGAATCCCATTGATTTGCTCTTCCAGCGGTTCGGTGATTTGGGCTAAAATTACATCCGCATTTGCACCCACATAAGAAGTGCTGACATTGATGACAGGGGGGTCTACAGAAGGATATTCCCGTACTCCCAATAGCGAAATACCTATCCCACCAAAAAGCAGGATGACCAGAGACATCACGATGGCCAATACTGGCCGCTGGATACTGATACTTGAAAGACTAGACATCGGACCGTTTAATTTACTGGTGTGGGCTTGATAGGCATTCCTTGACGTACTTGCATCACCCCAGTGGTGAGCACCAAATCTCCTTCAGCCAAACCTGAAAGCACCTGCACTTGCGTATCTGTTCGCGTTCCTATTTCAATCATGCGCTGCTCTGCATTTCCATCTGCACCTACAACGAATACCTTGTAGCCAGACAATTCAGGAATGACTGCTTCCGCTGGAACCAAGAGCGCATCTTCTTTAACCTCCAATACAAACCGAATCTTAACAAACATCCCTGGGAGGTATTTTCCACTTTTGTTTGGGCTTTGCGCTCGCAATTTTAGGGTACGGGTAGCAGCATCCACTTGAGGTTCAAAAGCATAAACTTTGCCCTCCACTTCCTCCTTGGAAGATTCACTACTGAAAAAAATTGGCGAGCCCTCAGTGACCATTCCGGCATAGCGTTCAGGAATGGAAAACTCCAATTTGATGGGATCAATGTTGACAATACTTACAATGATATTGGATGTATTGATTACTGCTCCTTCGGAAACCTGCCGAAGACCCAGCCTTCCATTGAAGGGGGCACGAATCACCGTTTTTTCTAATTGCGCCTGGACTAACTTGATGTCGGAAAGGGCTGTATTGTATTGATTGAGTACAATATCGTATTCTTCTTGGCTAATCGCCTCCCTTGCCAAGAGCTGCTTTTGTCTGGACTCCTGGGTTTGAAACAACTTTTGGGTATACTGCAAGCGCTGGTACTGTGCTTGCAGTTCATTGTCATTGAGGTATACAAGTGGCGTTCCCTTGGTTACATATTGACCTTCCTTAAAGTTTACCTTAGTCACCAAGCCACTGATTTCAGGTTTGATGTCTACCGATTCATTGGGTAAAACAGTTCCAGAAACCTGCAACTGATTGTTTAAGGTCTCCATTTTAAGTTTGATCACATTGACCGCCAAGGGTTCATCCGCCTTGCCCCCTTTTTGACCTGCGGGTGCAGGACTATTTTCTGCTCCTTGATCACCAAGTCTTGGATAAAAATAGGCAGTAGCAAGAAGCAGAAGAATGCCAAGAACTAGAAAGATTTTGGTTTGTTTTTTCATCGCAAAATTAAGCAGTTACAGTTGGTTTTTTATAAAGGCCAACGACAGTTGGTTAAACTCCTCTGGCTTATCCACATTGACCACATGGCCACAGTGATTCAAAACCTCAAGAAGGGAATTTTTATGGGACTGAATTAAATTTCGGACTGGCTCTAAAAACATCACATCTTGATCCCCCATCACATAAAGCGTAGGAATACCCAAGTCCTTTTCTTTAAAATAGCGCAAAAGCGGGTTGATGTCCTTGGTTAATTTGAACCAACGAATAAACTCCTTTTGACATAATTTTTGGGCCTCGTGAATAAATAGGTTTCGAGATTCAGCATGCTGCTTTCGAGGCATGATTACAAAGGCAAAAAGCTTGTAAAGCCACATGTAAGGAATGATTCGCTTGAAGGTATTCCCGAGAAAAACCAACACCCTACTTTGAACGGTCAACCGAGTGACTGCACCTGCCATGACCAATGACTTGACCCGGGAAGGTGCCATCTCCGCTAGCTGTCGCGCCAAAATCGTACCCAGGGACACTCCCATAAAGTGAGCAGGCGGAATCTGGAGGTGATCCAATACCTCCAAAATATCACGAGTCACCGCTTCAAACGTATACTGCTGCTCCCATATTGCCTGGGGCATTTCTGTAGACTTACCATGGCCCCTCAGGTCAATCAAAAGGAGATTGAAGTCTTTTTGAAAATCGCGCAATTGCTTGTGCCATACCGCAGAACTTCCTCCTGCGCCGTGGATAAAAACGACCCACTCGCTGCTTTGAGGATGTTGAAATTGCTTAAAGTATAACATGAGCCAAGAGATACATGGAGACTACTTTCCTAAGAACTGCAAATATACCATTGTTTTTTTGCAGTTCTTTAGAAAACATAAGGATGGCGAATCCTTGCCATCAATGGAAAATAAGCGGGATATCCCCGAAAAGAAAAAAACGCTTGAGTTTTAAAACTCATTTACACGAAAACAAAAAAAGCGCCCCGAAGTTCGGGGCGCTTTCATATTATGCGAAATACGGCTTAATTGAAGATGTATCTCAAACCAAACTGCATTCTCCAAACGTCAGCTACACCTGCAGTGGCTCTGTACGTTTCAGTAATCAAGCTGGTACCGAAGTTTCTCATTCTGTACTGAGGTCTGCCGTCTGCACTTGCAACTCCACCTTGAGCTGCAGAAGGAACGACGATAGGCTGCGTAGAGTTGAAGGTCTTACCTACACCGTAGTCAGAATCAATCCAGTTACCAAAGTTCAAAATATCCACACGGAACTCCAATGCATTCTTCTTGCCTCTGATGTTGGTAAACAATTGCTGCGCAAAAGAAACGTCAGCACGGTATACCATCGGCATGATTACAGCACCTCTTTGTGCGTAAGAGCCTCTGTTAGCGCTCAAATACTTATCCTGTTGGATGTAAGCTTCCCAAGCATCTGCTTGCTCTGCAGCAGTGAAGGTCTTGCCACTAGCAGTAAACTGCTGGAAGTTCATTTCTGCTTTAGTAGCAGGAATGTAGATCAAGTCGTTGGCAGTACCACCGTCATTGTTCAAGTCACCACCAACCACGTAACTCGCGTTACCGATTGTTCTACCTTCCCAGAAGATGGATACGGAAGTATTTCCAAACTTAAAGAAGTCCTTAGAATAAGAAGCCGTAGCAAAAACTCTGTGACCCATGAAGTTGGAAGAGAAGCCAAGACCTGGATTGTTTGGATCATTAGTAATCGGGTTACCAAACCAAGTACCTGCAGCAATAGATCCTGGATCTACTGTATTCATCGCTTCACCGTAGCTATAAGCTGCCTTCAAGAATAGTCCATTGGTAAATGGTCTTTCCAAAGAGAAGGAAGCTACCCATGAGTAACCTACTGCTTGGTTAGCCAAAGTCACTGCATTAGGGATTTTGCCATTAATACGGTTGGGGTTGGAAGGCGCATTCCATCTCGGACGGTTGTCAGGTCCATTGAATTGAGAGAATGGAACTGGCAAGTTGGCATTGTAATACGCTACACCATTTACATCTTGGTTGTAGATGAATTCACCGGTTGCGATGATTCCAGCAGGCAACTGCTGATCTACTGCGATGTTGGTTCTCCAAACCTGAGGGAACTTGAAGTTCGTCTCAGTCAAAGCAAGCTCGTAAGAAGAAGCAGGAGCACCTGTCACTTCAGTAGGCTTGTATGTATCTGGATTTGGATTGAATGGACGAGCGGTCGTGTTGTCAAACTGAGCAAAACCAGTTAGGATACCGTTGTTACCCACTTGATTGGAAATCCATACGTATGCTGGACGGCCAGTAAATACCCCTGAACCACCTCTAACCTGCGTCTTCTGGTTGTTGAATACATCCCAGTTGAAACCTACTCGTGGAGACCACAATAGGTTGGCTTCAGGAAGGGCATCCGTTCTAAAGTTTACAAAAGCACCAGCAGGGTTTCTGAAGAACATGGTCTCCATTTCTTGGTTTCTAAGTGCAGTCTGCTCAAAGAAAGGCACATCTACTCTCAAACCTGCTGTCAATTTCAAGTTTGTTCTAGCCTGCCATTCGTCCTGAATAAATACACCTCCATAGTTTACTTCCAAAGGCTGGATTGGCTTCTCAGATCCAGGGATGTTGTTCCAACGAACCTGGAATCTTCTCAAGTTTACGCCAGAAGCAACCGAGTTGCCATTGGCAAGGAAGTTATCCGCGTCTCTGTAGAAGTCTGCCAAAGAGTTGTACACATACACAGACTGAGAGCCTGGGAAGAATACGTTTTCAGACTGGTAGTTTTCGTAGCTGAAACCAGTAGTGATCGTATGGTTTCCTTTGAAAATTTGCAAGTTTTCCTGGATTTGGAAAGTCTTGTAACGCAATTCGTTGTTTGGAGTGAAAGGCTCAAATCCAAAAGAAGTGTACGTAGCACCGTTGTTCAAAATATCTACCATCGGGAAGAAATCTCCTCTAGACCCACGGCTTTCGTCCTGATAGGTGTATCCAATAATTAAGTTGTTGGACATGTTCGCATTGATGCGCGTGTTCAATTCTGCTACTACAGATCGGATATTTTCCATGATGCTGTAGTTAGAATTTTGGAAGTTCAAGGCTTCTGGTCTGAAGTTACGGTTACCAAAACCAAGAGAAGAAGAACCAGACATTAACACATCAGTAGAGGAATCCAAGTGGTTGTATCTCAAGCTCAACTTGTTTTTGTCATTGATGTTGTAGTCCAACTTAATCAAAAATTTCCTACCTAAAGTTTCGTTGTCATAACCTTGGTAAGGACCAGTTTCGTAATCAAATTTGTTTTTCAAGTAGGTGCTCAATCCATCTAGATCAGAAGCTAATACGCGAGTTACGTTACCAGTGATTGGCTGAGATCCTGTATTTGCAGTCCAAGTAGTACCTGGTCTTGCCTCTGCCTCATCCTCAAAAGACGCGAAGAAGAACAATTTGTCTTTGATGATTGGACCGCCTACACGGAAGCCCATCTGCTTGTAGCTGAAATCACCAGGGTTGAAAGGATTTTCACCTGCTTCTTTACCTACATTGTTGTTATTTCTAGTGAAATAGTACGCAGAACCAGAGAATTCGTTGGTACCTGAACGAGTTACAGTGTTTACACCAGCACCTGTAAAGTTACCTTGTCTTACGTCATAAGGAGCCACGTTTACAGAAATCTGTTCGATTGCATCCAAAGAAATTGGAGATACACCGGTTCTACCACCTGGGTTAGAACCAGAACCCAAACCAAATGAGTTGTTGAAGTAAGAACCATCGACTGTAATGTTGTTCAATCGAGAATCCTGACCTGCAAAAGACTGACCATTGGATTGTGGAGACAATCTGGTGAAGTCGTTGATACTTCTAGAGATCGTAGGAAGCTTGTTCAAGGCTCTATTGTCGATAGAGGTGTTGGCCCCTGTACGCTCGCTAGAGAAAAGGCTGCTTTGATCTGCAGTGATCAACACTTCAGAAAGCTCCTGGCCATCTTCTTTCAAGGTTACGTTTACATTTGAGAACGTACCTAGGGAAAGAATCAAACCGTCTACTTCTTGAGTAGAAAATCCGATAAAGGACACAGAAAGTCTGTAAGGACCTCCAATACGCATCCCTGGAATAGAATATTTACCTTCTACGTTAGATACAGCGCCATAGCGAGTACCTGAAGGAAGGTGCGTAGCAACCACGTTGGCTCCTGGAAGGGCCTGTCCGTTGGCTTCAGTTACAGTTCCGGTGATACCGGAGGTCGTAACTCCCTGTGACATTGCCAGCCCCGTACTCATCACGAGTAGAAATACGGCCAGCAAATTCTTCAGTAAATTTTGCCTCATAAGTTTGGTTTTTGGTAAAGTTGGTTTTTGATTTAAAATCCCTGCAAAGTTAAACTCCCTTTACTCGGGGTACTAGGAATGTAGGTTAATTTTTGCTTGCCAAATTTCACATTTTTTAACGAAAGGTTAACACTGCAACCAAATATTTTTTAGGTTTTTGACAAGAAATCTTCATTATTTATGCTTTTTATACTTTGGGGCACTCCATTTCCGAACAAAACCAAAAATTGCCCGCAAATGTTTTGGCGAAATTTTCGTTCAAGTAAGGCCCCATTTCCATGGGGTGGATGCTAGATTAAATCTTACCTTTAATTTTAACAAAAAATCATCCCCCCTTGAGAGACAAACACATCATCTGGCTTTACCTGTTTTTGCTGGCCACCTTAGTGGACTTAAGCTTTGTATTGGAGCAGAACGACGAAATGCGCTTTTATTCCAAACCCCTTATCCTAGCGGGTTTGATCCTTTATTTCTTTTTTATCAGTAAATCCATTCGATCCACGCTCCTCGCCAAGACCATTTTGGCTGCTTTAATTTTTTCTTGGCTAGGGGACATTTTACTCCTCTGGTCAGAGCTCTTTATCTATGGATTAGGAGCTTTCCTAATGGCACATGTATGCTATATTTTTGGATTTCGACTGGCTCAGAAACCTGAGGGGCGACTCGATTCCTGGCATTTCATCCGTTCCTTTTTTTACAACCTACCCATTTACCTTCTCGCTGGATTCGCATTTTATTTGATCTATCCCAATTTGGGGGGTTTAAAAATTCCAGTGATTGCCTACATCCTAGTGATTGTCGGGATGGTCACCACGGCCAGAGCCCGCTTCAAAAAAACCAATGCCGCCTCTTTTTGGCAAGTATTCGTGGGTGCCCTTCTTTTTTTAATTTCAGATGGAATCTTAGCCATCGCACGGTTTTTCAATGACTTTCAAGAGGCTGGAATCCTAATCATGGGTACTTATGCTACTGCACAGCTATTAATCGTAATGGGAATTCGTTCCTACCTCGTAGGGGAAAATAAATAAGGTCAACAATCCACAGACGAAGGTGAACAGCAGGTTGTGGAGCGATGGAATTTAGCATCCAAATTTGGAGCAGAATTGATCGGTGTGCAGCATTGACGGCGAACAGTGGGCCGTCAGCCGTTGGCAAATTTTTAGTCAACAGACGACAGCCGAGTCCTTGTATTTCTTGGTTTAGAATCCATACTTCGTACTTGGTACATGGTACATTGTACTGCCTCCCGTTGACAAATTATTTTTTCAGTGCAACCCGAATAGACAATTCTTCGAGTTGTGCATCTGCCAAGGTACTTGGAGAATCAATCATGACATCCCTACCGGAGTTATTCTTCGGGAAGGCAATGTAATCTCGAATGGAGTCTGAACCTCCAAATATGGCACATAGGCGATCAAACCCGAAGGCTATCCCTCCGTGTGGCGGAGCACCAAATTCAAAGGCCTCCAACAAAAAGCCAAATTGCTTTTGCGCTTCCTCCTCAGTAAACCCAAGATGTGTGAACATCAGCTGTTGCGTAGCGCGATCGTGAATACGAATCGATCCCCCTCCCACTTCAACTCCATTGATTACCAAATCGTAAGCATTTGCGCGCACGGAACCCGGATCAGACTCCAACAACGGAATATCTTCTCGCTTAGGAGAGGTAAAGGGGTGGTGCATGGCATGGAAGCGCTGGGATTCCTCATCCCATTCCAAAAGCGGAAAGTCTACCACCCAAAGCGGCACAAAAACAGACCGATCACGCAAACCCAGGTCTTCACCCATCTTCAAGCGAAGTTCAGACAACTGCTTCCGTGTGGTTTTTTCATCTCCACTAAGTACTAGCAGTAAATCCCCAGGAACTGCACCACAGGCATCTGCCCAGGTCTTCAATTGGTCTTGGCTGTAAAATTTATCTACGCTGGACTTGAGTATTCCATCTTCTTGATAACGTACATAAATCAATCCTTTGGCACCGATTTGCGGGCGTTTGACCCAGTCGGTCAACTCATCCAATTGCTTACGCGTGTATTCCCCAGCCCCTTTGGCACAGATGCCAAGAACAATTTCCGCCTGATCGATTACGGCAAACCCAGTGCCTTTGGCAAGAGAAGTAAAGTCGACAAATTTCATGTCGAAGCGCAAGTCGGGTTTGTCGTTGCCATAGTATTTCATGGCATCGGCATAAGTCAGGTGCGGCACATGGCCTAAATCAACCCCTTTTACCGATAAAAATAAGTGCTTGATGAGTCCTTCAAAAGTATGAAGAATGTCCTCTTGGTTGACAAAGGCCATTTCGCAGTCAATTTGGGTAAACTCCGGTTGCCTGTCGGCGCGCAAGTCCTCGTCCCGAAAGCATTTGACGATTTGAAAGTAGCGGTCAAATCCACTCACCATCAACAGTTGCTTGAAGGTTTGTGGGGATTGGGGTAAAGCATAAAATTCACCTGGATTGACACGGCTAGGCACCACAAAATCTCGCGCCCCTTCAGGGGTAGACTTGATCAGTACAGGGGTCTCCACTTCGATAAACTGCTGTTTATCCATGTAGTTCCGGGTTTCCTGCATCATTCGATGACGCAACTGCAGTTTCTCTCGAATCACATTTCTTCGAAGGTCCAAGTAGCGGTAACGCATCCGAAGTTCATCCCCTCCGTCCGTCTCATCTTCAATGATAAAAGGAGGCACCTTTGCCGAATTCAAGACGGACAAATCCTCCACCTTGATTTCAATGTCCCCGGTGAGCATCTTGTCATTCTTGGACGTTCGTTCCAAGACCTTCCCTGTAGCTTGAACCACAAATTCTCTCCCAAGTTGAGCGGCCTTTTCCAACAAGGCTTTGTCGGTAGATCCTTCTTCAAAAATCAATTGGGTGACCCCATAGCGGTCCCTCAAATCCACCCAAATCAAGCCTCCTTTGTTTCTGACGCGCTGTACCCAGCCGGCCAAGGTGATTTGTTGATTGACGTGATGGAGGCGAAGTTCGCCACAGGTATGCGTTCTTAACATGACTATTTCCTAATTTTTGGGAGGTCAAAGATAAATAAATGCAACACAGAACGATAGCGGTCAACTAAGATTCCCTAGTTAAAACTGTTTTTCTTTACTTTTTTTTACCCTGAAAACTGGAATTGCTGCTCAAAAATCTACGCTGACCCCAACCCCTTTTTCTTACAAAAACGTCAATAAACGTTAAAAACAAGGCCTTCTTGATTACTTTGTCTCCTTTCCTTTGGAAAAAAGCCAGTTTTTGGCTTGTTTAAAGGCCCAAAAAAATTGTGGCCTCTAGGCCTTGGTTAGTTGCAGATGAAAAAAAATTGGATTGGTTCGATCACCTTGTTGCTGTCTATACTTCTGATCGGAGTGTACCAAACCGATTTGGGCTTGTTGCCTAAATGGATTTCAGGGCAAAAGGAGTCCGTTGCAGATAGCCTCTCCGCTCCCAAAGAACAGTTTCTCTATGGCATCAATGTCACTGGATTAAATATTGTGGAAGGTACCGTCGCAAAGAATCAAACCCTTGCTACCCTACTGACCCCCTTCAATGTGCCCTACCAGATCATTGATGAAATTGCCCAAAAATCTGCTGAGGTATTTGATGTGCGCAGAATTGCAGCAGATAAAAAATTCACCGTCATTACTCCTCCTAACTCTTCCAAGGCACATTTTTTAATCTACGAACCCAACCCTGCCGAATACGTGGTATTCAACCTAGATTCGGCCACCATCCATAAAGCGGAAAAACCAGCAGTAACTCGGAAAAGAGAAGTGGGTGGGGTCATCGAAACTTCCTTGTACAATGCCATGGTCGATAAAGGAATCTCTCCCGAACTCATCGATGAGTTTGCAGACCTTTACGGTTGGTCGGTAGATTTTCAAGGCTTGCAAAAAGGGGATGTATATAAAGTGGTCTTTGATGAAAAAGTAATCGAGGAGCAAGTAGTGTCCATCTCCGAAATTCATCTTGCCTATTTCAACCACAAGGGCGTGGAAATGCATGCCATCCCATTTGTGCAAAATGGACAACTCACGTTCTTCGATCAGGAGGGCAAAAGTTTCAAAAAAGCCTTTCTTCGCGATCCCCTTAAATACACGCGAATCAGTTCACGGTACAATTTAAACCGCTTCCATCCGGTTCAAAAACGATACAAGGCGCATTTGGGTACGGATTACGCGGCACCTACTGGAACTGAAATCCGCACCGTAGGCGACGGTACCGTAATTGAAGCCACCTACTCTTCTGCCAATGGAAATTATGTGAAAATCAAACACAACGAGACCTACACCACCCAGTACCTGCACCTCTCCAAAATCGGAAAAGGAATGAAGAAAGGGGCACGTGTCAACCAAGGGCAAGTCATCGGGTATGTGGGAAGTACTGGGTTGGCTACAGGACCTCACCTCTGTTTCCGTTTTTGGAAAAATGGCAAGCAAGAGGATTGGCTAGATGAAGTCATCCCTCCTTCCGAGCCCATTTCCCAAGCCAATCTGCAAGCATTTAATCAGAAAAAGGCAGCGGGCATGAAGCAATTGGCAGCGATAGATCCAGGGGTTGACGACCGCTTATTGGCTTCCACCTCCAAAAGCCAGCGCTAACTCGGCACAGTTGGATTTCAAGTAGTTATTCAGTTTTGAAAGCCTAATCTATGAGTCAAGAATCCTCCATTCGGATCAATAAATACCTCAGCGAAGTAGGTTTTTGTTCGCGAAGGGCTGCTGATGGACTATTGGAACAAAAACGAATCACCATCAATGGCAAAATCCCAGAGTTAGGGACTCAGGTCTTTCCCCAAGATGAGGTGCGCGTAGATGGCCAACTGGTCGGGAAGCCCAAGCAAAAGCACGTTTACATTGCCTTCAACAAGCCCGTAGGAATCGTGTCTACCACAGATACCCTAGGGGAAAAAGACAACATCATCGATTTTATTGGCCATCCCGAACGCATATTTCCTATTGGGAGACTAGACAAAGACAGCGAAGGGCTGATTCTATTGACGAGTGAGGGGGATTTGGTAAATAAAATCCTGCGATCAAAAAACAACCACGAAAAGGAATATGTGGTGACCGTGGACAAGCCGCTGCATCCCAGTTTTGTGCAACGGATGAGTGCTGGCATTCCCATCTTGGATACCGTAACCGATCCCTGTACCGTTGTAGCGATCAACAAGTTTAAGTTTCGGATTATCCTCAAACAAGGATTGAATCGGCAAATTCGCCGCATGTGTAGCTACCTTGGGTACCAAGTTACCCAGCTCAAGCGGATTCGTATCATGCACATTCAATTGGATCTCGCCGTAGGCAAATGGAGAGATCTCAGTGAGAAAGAACTGACACAACTCAATCTCTTGATTCAGGATAGTTCCAAAACTACCTAAGCCCTCCTCGAAGGAGCCCTTCACCAAGAACCGTCAACTCTTCTGGCATCGCCCAATTTACTACAAATTTGGCTAACTTGAGGCCTGACATTTTCCATAACCCCTTGTTCCCATGCTGTCTGACCTTCGCTCCACTCCAACCGAACTTTTTGCTAGCCAATTGCCCACCTCCATTGCCTGGAGAACCTCTACGCTTGGCGAGCGAAAGGAGCGATTGCTCAAAGTATTGAACTGGATCACTACCCACCAGGAAGCCATTCACGAAGCGCTTTGGTTGGATTTCAATAAGCCCGCCACAGAGGTAGATCTGAATGAAATATTTCCTGTTACCTCTGAAATCAAGCATTGCCTGAAAAATTTGTCCACCTGGATGCGACCTCAACCGCAACCGACTCCCCTCCCTATGCTAGGCACTTCTGCCTTTGTGATGGCTGAACCCAAGGGGAGGGCCTTGTTGATTTCTCCCTGGAATTTTCCCTTCAACCTTGCCATTGGCCCTTTGGTGTCTGCGCTTGCAGCAGGATGCACAGCAATTCTCAAACCTTCTGAATATGCCCCCCATACGGCCCAGCTGGTTCAGGATCTGGTAAGTGAAGTATTTGCTCCGCATGAGGTAGCCGTTTGTTTGGGAGAAAAAGAAGTGGCTTCAGAACTTTTGGGATTGCCTTTTGACCATGTTTTCTTTACGGGAAGCCCTGCAATTGGGAAAATTGTGATGCACGCGGCTGCCCAACATTTGAGTTCGGTGACGCTGGAATTGGGAGGTAAGTCTCCCGTGATTCTAGATGCTTCGGCTGACCTAAAGGATGCTGCAGAAAAATTGATTTGGGGGAAATTTGTCAACTGTGGACAAACCTGCATTGCTCCCGATTACATCCTGGTTTCGGAAGACCAAAAGGAAATTTTTATTGGTCATGCGCGTGAAGTCCTCACCCGCTACTATGATCCAAAAGGGAAAGGAATTATCCAAAGTTCAGATTATGCTCGACTTATCAATACCAAACACTTTGATCGAATTCGGCAGCTGCTGGAGGACGCCATTCAAAAAGGTGCGCAGGTAGAAACAGGAGGAGAGTGGGATGAAGAAACCCGATACATTGCGCCTACTTTGATTTCGAATATTAGCGCGGACATGCTCGTATTTCACGAAGAGATCTTTGGACCGATCCTCCCGATACTCACCTACAGCCAGTTCAACGACGCATTAGCACTGATCCATTCCCAGCCCAAGCCTTTGGCTTTGTACTTTTTTGGAAAAGATGAGGGACGAGCCAAGCGGGTGATGAACGAAACGAGTTCTGGCAACCTCGTCATCAACGATTGTGTGCTTCATTTTCTGCACAGTGAACTTCCTTTTGGTGGGGTAAATAACAGTGGGATTGGCAAAGCCCATGGCAAGTATGGATTTTTGGCCTTTAGCAATGAAAAAGGCGTATTGAAGCAGCGAATAGGATTCAATAACGTCAGTTTACTACGCCCCCCATACGGGTTACGAGTGAAGAAGTTGATTGCTACGATGATGAAGTGGTTTTAAGTGGTTCACGGCTAACGGTCCACGGACCACAGCTCAGGCAATAGAACTTCAACCCTTTTTTCTTTTCGAGATGGGTGAAGATGCGGCGACTTGTTCACAGACGATAGACCACGGCCTACAGGCAGTCTATGGTTGACAGCAGACGCGACTTAACTTCAAGGCTGAATTACCAAGTAATTCAATTCTAAAAAAGAGGGGGTTGCACCTAAGGAAAAAGAAAACCCTGCCGAAGCAGGGTTACCTTAAGTCAGACTTGTGGAAGTCCCGTAGACTGGGCCATTTTTTTGATGGCTTTCACTACTTTTTCGGAAGGCTGCAATTTTACTTGCTCCAAAAACTCCACGGTGCTCAGCAGTTCAATGTATTCTTGCAT
>JACCDV010270914.1_pt1 | contig 29132 bp, 30 predicted proteins | sample 7446131 | NCBI WGS metagenome assembly JACCDV01 (sample SAMN15323448, study PRJNA562643) | freshwater metagenome | isolation source: river surface water | place: USA:Blue River Watershed | collected 2017-08-17 | reverse complement strand
GATTGGCCAAACCAAAGACTGAAGCAGTCTTATTTGGATTAGCCAAATGGGTCACCCAGGCAGACTTCAACAAACCTTGTGTTTCTATGATTAAGTCATAGTCAGCAAACACTCCTGACTTAAATTGTTGTTTAAAAGCGATGTATTCCTGAATACTGCGGATGAACTCGCCGCGTTTTAACGCTTTTTTCCAACGACGAAACGCCAAAGGGATGATGTTATTGATACCAGCAACAGAATCACCAGATGGCGAAGTAATGGTCTTCAGAGGCTCTAAAAGTCCCATATAGCCCTCTTCCACCACCCAATCAATCTGAGCTTCTGGGTACTTGGCACGCAAATCCCAAACAATGGGTAAATTGTGCAATACATCTCCCAACGAGGATAATTTAACAATCAAAATCTTCATGGAGTCTATTTTCTCTCAAATACCAAAATAGATTGATTTTTTCAAACGACCCACCTGAACAGACTAAAATCACATCATGCTACTTAATTCTGAGTTCATGAAGAAAGCTTTGGGAAAATGAAGTCAACATTTGCAAACCAACATATTGATGCAGTTTATGTCCTATCTGTAAAGAAATTCACTGACAGGATTGCGCACATTGAAAAAGAACTCGCAAAGCAATCCATTGCTTTTGAATTCATTTTTGAATATGACTTGGACAACATTGACCATCTCTTAGAAGAAAAGACCTTTGGCTCACAACCCAAGATTGAGCCACCCCAAAGATCTTTGATTTTAAAACACATCAGCGCTTGGAAAAAATGTATTGAAAATAAATATAACAATATTTTAGTTTTTGAAGATGATGTAATCTTACACCAAAGCTTTGGTCAGGAAATAAAGCTCATCATGGACGACGTGGCTAAAAAGGAGAAATCCTATCTAATTTTTCTTGGTGGAGCGGATACGCGAGTGCCAAAAGAGTACTTCTTAAGCAAAGAGAAAATTATCGTTAACCCAATAGCCACAGCTGATGGCTACATCACTGACTACGCCGCATGTCAAAAACGTTTGGCATGGCTAGAGGATAACCATGCAACATTACCTGCCGACCATCTTTTAAAAGCCATCGACCAACAAAAAGGCATCACACAATATTGGTCCTATAAGCCCCTAGTCCAACAAGGTAGTGTGTTTGGAATGTTCACAAGCACACTGGACGGCAAAAGAAAACAGCAATCGAATTTGTATAGCTTACTTAGATACCGCTTCAAAATTTTTACTCGCAGGACACTCCCTGGCATCTACTATCGCTTTCTTAACCTGATCACAGGCTCAAGGGCTCAATAAAAAAGAGATAACTCATGAATTTTTTAATTCAAAAACCAAACCCCTTAACCATTGCCCAATATCTTGTCATTGTTGGCCTGGTATCAATCACCATATCGCCACCCCTTGCCAACATCTTTATTACCCTTTCACTCATAGCAACACTATCTGTTTCAACCATCAGAAATCAACTCATTGATTTCTTCAAGACAAAATTAGGCTATGCATGCATTGCTTTTATAGCAGTCCTATTTTCAGGACTTTTATACGGCATTGAAAGCAATGGTGTTATTGCATCATCCATATGGGGCTGGAGAAAATTCCTGATGCTTCCAATCGCTGCGGCAATATTCATGAATGCCCCACACGCAAAACAGAATCTGATCAACTCATTCTGGTTTGTGTGTTTAATACTGGTCGTTTATTCTTTTACAACATTATTTAATCCAGGGCTTCAAATATCAGATAAAAACATGCCTGGCGTTGTTGTTAGAAATCATGCAACACAAGGTTTATTTTTCGCTGTCGCAGCAATAATTGCATTATCAAATACACTTAAGACTAGCGCTCCAGTTTGGTTTAGAACTCTTAGCTGCCTGACCATCCCATTGTTTATATTGAACATTGCCCATGTCGCAATTGGTAGAAGTGGCTATATTGCTCTGATAGTGTTGACTATCAGTTTTATTTTTCTATACTTTACTAGAGCGTCACTTCCAAAAAAATTGCTACTCTGCATACTTGGGACTGCTGTATTGGTTGGCATTCTTGCAAGCACCCCAACGTCACTACAGCGCATGGAACTGGTCAAACACGAATTTACCTCTGAGATTGATCAAACCAAACAAACATCCATTGGATATCGACTGACTTTTTGGAAAAATACCATTGAAATGCTACCAAAATATGCATTACTTGGAACTGGCACGGGTGGGTTTGAAAAAGCCTATGCCGCTCAAGTTGAAGGAAAATCAGGGACTGCAGGAGTTGTGACTGGAGATCCGCATAACCAGTATTTAAAAATACTGATTGAACATGGAGTAATTGGACTGGCTGTTTTCCTGAGCATACTCATACTCTTGCTTTGGCAGCCCGCTAGAAATCCCTTCAAAGCCATTGGAGTTGCCTCCCTATTTGCGATTGCAACCACAAGCCTATTTAATGCGCACTTCTCAACTTTCAACGAGGGGCAATTTATTTGGATTTTTGCTGGAAGTCTTTTGGCATCTGAGGCTCTATCGATGCACAGAAAAACTTAATAAGGCCGATTTAACTAACTTAACTTATAAATTGTTGATAGGCCGGTTAAAGCTATCAATTGATAGTTTTGCTTGATAAGATATTGATGGGTTTCACTACCCAATATTGCATCGACGCCCGATAGGGCTTTCCAATTTTCTATACAAATGATTTGGGGCTGATAAATCTTTAAGTCAAGCCCTTTTAAAACCTCAAAATCTACACCCTCAACATCAATACTCAATAACTCAAAATGAGTTGGAAAATGATTTTCTTCTAAGATTTTCGTCAGGGTTTGAGTTTTTATTCTCCCAATGAATGACTTCTCATTTTGATCATCCTGTCTCTTAATAGTTGTATTAGTCGAATACTTTTTATCTGAGTAGATATCCAACCATTCTTCTTTATCGCTGACAGCAGCTAAAACAACTTGATCTCTTCTACGAGCCATTTGATTGGCTTTAACCTTGCACTCTTCCAAATCAATCAAAATCCCTGACCAGCCTTTTTTGTAAAGGCCATAAGAATTCGACCCTCTGCGAGGATGATGGCAACCAACATCAACGTAATGACCATTGCGCTTTCCCCTGGGAAAGTAAGACTGAATGATCAAGTCCTCTGAATATTGGGAATACGAGCGCTTAGGCTTACTGGGAGAAATGAAAGCTTTGTAGATTACACCAAGATATTCTATTAAATTCATCTCAAATCAATGAAAAAGTCATAAAAAAAATACTGATTGCTTAAATCTTAAACCAGCTGCATCCTTAGAACTCAAGATGGGTTGCATGCCCGTGTCAGGCCACTGAATATTTAAGGTCTCATCATTCCAAGCCATACAATGCTCACTCGATGGATGCCAATAATCAGTGGTTTTATACAAGATCTCAGCCTCATTCGATAATGCCAAAAATCCATGAGCAAAACCCTCTGGTATCCATAGCTGTTTTTTATTATCAGCTGAAAGTTCAGTACCAACCCATTGACCAAAAGTTATCGATGACTTGCGAAGATCAACCGCTACATCAAAAACAGTACCACGACAAACGCGCACCAACTTCCCCTGAGATTTTTCCATTTGATAGTGCAAACCCCTCAATACACCTTTTTTAGAGAGCGAATGGTTATCCTGTACAAAAGAAACTTTTTGACCCAATACTTCAGAAAAGTCACTCTCGTTAAATGATTCAAAAAAAAACCCTCGATCATCCTTAAAAACCTTTGGCTCAATCACCAATACATCAGGTATTGAAGTGGGGGTTGCAGTTATAGGCATTAGTTAACTTCTAGTGTAGTTTTTAATTCAAACGCAATAAGCAGAAAATCAGGAAAATCGCTCAGTCAATATCTTTTCCAAATACTGACCATAGGCATTTTTCTTCAGTGGCGCAGCCAATTTAAGCACATGCTCAGCACTGATCCAACCTTGACGATAAGCAATCTCTTCTGGGCAAGCCACCATTAAACCCTGACGCTTCTGAAGTGTTGCAATAAAACCAGCAGCATCTAACAATGAATCATGCGTCCCTGTATCTAGCCAGGCAAATCCTCGACCCATGATCTCAACCTGAAGCTTATTCATTTTCAAGTATGCGCCATTCACCGCCGTAATTTCTAATTCACCTCGGGCACTAGGCTTAATTGATTTAGCAATATCACACACTTGTTGATCATAGAAATACAAGCCTGTCACCGCATAGTTACTTTTTGGCTTCACAGGCTTCTCTTCAATTGATAAAGCCTTAAAAGAATCATCAAACTCAACAACGCCATAACGCTCGGGGTCATTCACATGATAGGCAAACACTGTAGCACCTGAAGTACGTTGATTGGCAGATTGCAATTGATTGACCAATTCGTGACCATAAAAAATATTATCCCCCAACACCAAAGCTGAAGGGCTATTACCCACAAATTCTTTACCAAAAATAAAAGCTTGCGCCAATCCATCTGGTGTTGGTTGTACTGCATACTTAATGTTTATCCCCCACTGAGAACCATCACCTAACAACTCAGTAAAACGAGGTGTATCTTGCGGCGTAGAAATTAACAAAACATCTTTGATGCCAGCTAGCATCAGTGTGGTGAGCGGGTAATACACCATCGGCTTGTCATAGACTGGCATCAACTGCTTAGAAACTGCTTGAGTGACTGGGTACAAACGAGTGCCCGAGCCACCTGCTAGGATGATGCCTTTACGATTATTCAATGAATATTTACTCATTGTTGTACTTTCTTAATAATTCTTATGTTAATAGTTAACTAACTTTTTAAAGAGTTTGACACATATTCTTCAACATAAGCCTCAACCTGTTCTCGCCAATCAGGATATTGACTAGTGAAGGCCATACCAGAGAGAGCTTTCTTTAACTTAGCATTACTTAATCGGGAGTTATAAGGTCTTTTTACAGGTACTGGATAACCAGTTGCAGGTATTGGTAAGATATTCTCAGATCTCACTTTAATGCTTTCACCAAAACTTGCCGCAGTTTCTATTGCAAAGACAGCCAGACCATGCCATGAAGTTTCACCATCAGGTACCGTATGATAGATCCCTGATTCAACTCGGGAGCCAGCGATTTGTAAACCTATCTCAGCTAGCCATTGTGCTGATGTAGGTGCACCCACTTGATCTGCCACCACTTTTAATTGGTCACGCTCAGCAGCCAAGCGCAACATCGTGCGGATAAAGTTACCGCCATCGCCATACACCCACGATGTTCTCAAAATGAAATATCTTGAAAACTTATCAGCATAATTTACATGGTCAGAATCATGAATTAAATTGAAAGCTTCTTCAATTGCCTGTTCGCCTGCCAACTTACTCTGGCCGTAAACATTTAAACCCTCTAAAGGTCCAACGGGATCAATTTCAAAGTAAGCATCTTGCTTAGTATCTGCAAAGACGTAATCGGTTGAATAGTGAACTAAAACTCCATGAGCTACATTAGCAATGTAACGAGCCATCACAGCGGGTGCTTTGGCATTGATAGCAAAAGCAATTTCACGCTCACCTAAATTCTCAGCCTTATCAATAGCCGTATAAGCAGCTGCATTTATGATGACTTGAGGTTGATAACGATTCAATACTTCAACTATAGAAGATTCACCAGTTAAATCACAATCAGTACGACCCAAGAAAACAGAAGGCACCTTGAGATCTTTTAAACACACTTGCAAAGCTCGCCCCACCTGTCCATCTCGTCCAAATACCAGAATGGGTCGGCCGTGATCCAGAAGTTGAAGGGATGAGTAAGACATATAAGGATTCGTAATTAGTCAATGATAACTAAGAAGCAATCATCGTTGATCAACTGTATTACTGTATTGCTTTTGCATCCAATCACGATAGGAGCCACTAAGAACTCCATCAACCCACTCTTGATTATCTAAATACCAGTGCACTGTTTTATGTATACCCGTCTCAAAAGTTTCAGCTGGTTTCCAACCTAATTCACGCTGAATCTTAGTTGCATCAATCGCATAACGACGATCATGTCCTGGACGATCTTTTACATAGGTAATTTGTGATGTATAAGAAGTACCATCAGCCTTTGGACGTAAACCATCCAGGATTGAGCAAATGGTATGTACAACGTCTAGATTTGGTTTTTCATTACAACCACCTACGTTATAGGCCTCACCCAACTTACCAGCCTCTAATACACGACGAATGGCTGAGCAATGATCTTTAACGTACAACCAATCACGAATTTGCTGGCCGTCACCATAGATAGGTAGCGGCTTACCAGCAAGTGCATTAAGAATCACCAAAGGTATCAATTTCTCTGGGAAGTGATAAGGACCGTAGTTGTTAGAACAATTGGTGGTTAAAACGGGCAGACCATAGGTATGATGCCACGCGCGCACCAAATGATCAGATGCTGCCTTTGATGCGGAGTATGGACTGTTCGGCTCATACGCACTAGTTTCTGAGAAAGCAGGATTCATTGGAGATAAAGATCCATAAACTTCATCAGTCGACACATGCAAAAATCTAAAAGTAGCTTTTTCTGACCCAGATAACTCTGACCAATATGCACGCACAGCTTCTAATAAATTAAATGTACCCACCACATTGGTCTGAATAAAGTTTCCAGGCCCATGAATTGAGCGATCGACATGTGACTCGGCAGCAAAGTTGATAACAGCTCTAATTTGATATTTCTTAAGTAATGAAAGTACTAATTCATAATCACCAATATCACCTTGAATAAATTTATGACGATTATCTTTTTGCAGTGATTTGAGTGTTACCAAGTTCCCAGCGTAGGTTAACTTATCAAAGGTGACAACACCTTCTGCATTTGAATTAGCTAACCAATCCAATACAAAGTTGCCGCCGATAAAACCTGCACCGCCTGTGACTAAGAGCATATTAATCTTACTAAATTTTAATAATTGAATTTTCTCATACTCAATTAGCGCGCACCGTTATTTTTAAATGCCCTTAAATGGTAGGCAGCTGGCCTAGAGGCTATTCAAGCCAGCTTCCACAAATTTTTATAAAAATATTAAATCCATGTTTATAAGTAAAGTAAGGTGGTAAAAGACTAATGCCGTGATGAGGTACGTAGAACATATTAATTATAGAAATAATTAGATTATTAAAATTCGTTCTACGCAGGCAACTAGTTTAGAACCAACTATCTCAACACTCGGGTACTGCAGAGTATCAATGAGGAAAGATTCGGATTACACGACGGATTGCATCTCCCACCGCCAAGCATGCTTGATGATTGTTATCAGATCAGCGTACTGCGGTTGCCAGCCAAGTCGCTCCCGAGCTAAACGGGAATCAGCAATCAATCTGGCTGGATCGCCATTTCGACGTGGTTCATTGATTACAGGAATTTTTTGTCCCGTAACCTTCTCAGCAGTATCAATGACTTCCTGTACCGAAAACCCGCTGCCATTACCCAGGTTGTAGGACTGACTATCTGCGCCATTCATTAGCGCCTCCAATGCTAACCAGTGCGCAGAGCACAAATCTTGTACATGGATGTAGTCGCGAATACAAGTACCGTCTGGCGTGTCGTAGTCACGACCAAACACCGAAATACTGGGGCGCCGACCCGATGCAACTTGTAGCACCAGTGGAATCAAATGCGTTTCGGGTTCATGTCGCTCACCCAACTGTCCTTCAGGGTCAGCACCTGCTGCATTGAAGTATCGCAAGCAAACCGACTTAAGGGCAAAAGCCCGACCGTAATCAGCCAAAGCTTGCTCGACCATCAGCTTCGTGCGTCCATAAGGGTTAATTGGCTGTTGCGGGTGTTGCTCATCAATCGGCGTGTATTGAGGCTCGCCAAAGGTGGCGGCGGTCGAAGAGAAGATGAACTTGTTCACACTGTGCGTGTGCATGGCATCTAGTAATCCCATCGTGAACGACACGTTGTTGCGGTAGTACTTGTCTGGGCGCTCAACAGACTCGCCCACCTTTATGAAGGAGGCAAAGTGCATAACTGCATCAAATCCACGCGAAAGAACAGCGTCTAATACTGCAGGGTCGCCAAAATTGCCCTCTACAAAGTCACCACACAGAACGGCTTCACGATGTCCGCTGGATAGGTCATCCAAGGTGGTAACGCTGCAGCCTTTATAACCAAGCATCTGCACCATGTGGGATCCGATATAGCCTGCGCCGCCTACAACTAAAACTCTCATCTAATAATCCTTTATATCAACATTTCTAGATATTGCCTAGTATTTGGTCCACGTCATCAGGTGCCCACGGTGCCAGATCTTTGAGTTGGTCAGGATCAAATGGTCTCACTTTGACTTTAAGCAAAACGCAGCTGGGCTCCAAGGCCATAACAGTGTGCCACGTGTTGACTGGCACTTCAGCACTCACTGCCAATCTGGCATCGTTTTTGTCGATGCCAAAGCGTACAACCTCAGTCACCAATTCCCACTCATCGAATGTCACTCACGCCATAAATCCACGAACAGCAATCAGCAGCTCATCTCTCAAATCAAAAGTATGCCTATACGGTCGAATATAGCTACCCAGTTCATAGTGTTGAATAAGCGTTGAAATGGGTCACCTTAACTTTCCTGAATGTTGTGGTGCTGTCGCTTACGTGGACTGCACTTTGCTTTAGCCATCAACTCAGTCAAGTACTCGAATCTGAAAACCTTCATGATCGAGGCACCTTCCTCGAAGAAAGAGCAGTCACGATCTGCTTGACGGTTTTTTCAACGGTGAATTCACGTTTAAACAAGTTGGTGCAACGAGTCGGCAGACCGGTATCCGTTTGAATTTGATCCAGTAATTTTTCTGTTAGCAATATTAACTCATCCACATTGTTAATCACGCTCACATAACCAACGCGTTCGTCTATAATCAACTGCGACAGGTCATTTCCCTCATTGATGGTGGCCAATACCGGCAAGCCACTTTGCATGTAAGTCAAGAACTTACCAGGAATGTTGTGAGACTTATGCCGTGCGTCTAGGGCCACAATACCAGCGTCGCACTGGGCGTAAAGGTCAGGGATTTCTTCAGGTTCTATCTCATCAAAAAAGACCGCATTGTCGAGCTGCTTTGCCTGAGCTGCTACCTTGAGTCGCGCCGAATCGCTGCCACGCCCCACAAACAAGAACCCAATGTCTAATCGACTTCGCATCTTTTCGGCCAAATCAAGCAAGATGTCCATGCCCTGAGCAACACCCATATTGCCGGCATAAACGAACACCTTACGGCCTGCCAGTGGGGTTTCACCCACTCGAATCGAACACCGTGAATGCACAGGTTTATCCAGCCAGTTTTGCAGAACTTCCAACTTTCGGTCAGACTGCCTCATCCATCGGTCGAAATACCGCTGGTTGCCAGACGTTTGCACGCCAATCACGTCGGCCACAGAGTACTGATAACGCGCCACTGCATCAAAAAAGCGATAGGCTAGGCCGCCGCGCCGCATCAATCCCATATCTACAGCCCACTGAGGGAAGATATCACGAATGATCAAGTAGGCCTTACAACGACTCGATTTTCTAAGCGCACTAACCAGTGGCGCGTGGAAAATGGAGGGGGAGTACCACACCACGCCATCCCAACGCTCTTCAGAAAGAGGGCTTTTGCGCAAGTTCTGCATCATGGCAAATGGCATGATCAGCTCAGCTAGTGTGCGACGCACATAACCAACGTCTTTGGTGCGCAGGGCTTTAAGTCGCAGTAGTTGAGCACCTTCGAAATCCTCTAGCTTCCAAGACTCTCGCTGATCATGGGCAGGCAACAGGACGCACAATGAATGCCCTTGGCGTACAAATTCACGGGTTAAATCCCGAAGTTGAACCGCACCGGATGAACGTTGCGGGGGGAATGTGTCCGCAATCAGAGCAATCCTCATCAGCCTGGACTCAGTACTTCTTCCAAACTACGCGATTCACGTAATCAGTGTAGCTATAAATGATGCGAACCACCTTGTCGCTGACATTCGGCATGCTGTAATCAGCTACAAGGTGTAAGCTTCTGTTCGCACCTCGCGGCTGGCTGGCGAGAATGGCCAATCCCTGGCGCACGCGATCAACTTCCAAACCCACCATCATCACAACTGCTTCTTCCATAGCTTCGGGTCGTTCGTGCGCTTCCCGCAAATTAAGCGCTGGGAAGTTGAGGATTGATGATTCCTCGTTGATCGTGCCGCTATCAGAAAGCACGGCTTTAGCGTGCATTTGCAGGTTTACGTAGTCATGATAGCCCAACGGCTTCATCAGGCGCACTAGCGGATGAAATTTAGCGCAAGTAGTATCAGCACGTTTTTGAGTGCGTGGGTGGGTAGACATCAACACTGGCATGCCATGATCTTCGGCCACTGCATTGAGCACTGACACCAGTTTGGTGAACGACTTATCTGATTCGATGTTCTCTTCACGGTGGGCACTCACCACAAAGTACTGCTCGGGGTACAAACCCAAGCGCTTCAGAGCATGTGATGCCTGGATTTGTGGCAGATAATGGTGTAAAACCTCGTACATCGGGCTGCCAGTCTTGATCACTTGGTCGGGTGGCAAACCCTCGCGCAATAAGTAGTCACGGGCAATGGTGCTATATGTAAGGTTAATATCTGCCGTATGGTCAACGATGCGGCGGTTGGTTTCTTCCGGAACACGTTGGTCAAAGCAGCGATTACCCGCTTCCATATGGAAAACCGGTACTTTGCGCCGCTTGGCTGGAATCACTGAGAGACAACTATTGGTGTCGCCCAGTACAAGCATCGCTTCTGGCTGAACCTGGGCAAGCACACCATCCACCGCTGTGATGAGATTGCCAATGGTGTTTGCAGCACCATTGCTGCCACCGGCGCTGTTCAAGAAATAGTCAGGCTTGCGCAGACCCAGGTCATCAAAAAACACCTGGTTCAATTCGTAGTCATAGTTCTGGCCGGTATGCACTAGCACGTGATCAAAATGCGCGTCCAGTGCAACCAATACGCGTGATAAACGAATGATTTCTGGTCGGGTACCAACAACCGACATAACTTTAAGTTTTTTCACTTCTAAACCTTTCTGACCACAGTATCGGATTTTTCTCGGTCAAAGTTTTCATTAGCCCAAAGCATCACTACCATCTCTTCATCACCCACATTTGTGATGTCATGCGTCCAACCCGGAATAGTATCCACAATTTGCGGACTGTTCCCACTAGTTCGGAGTTCAACCAACTCGTTAGTTAGTAAATGACGATAACGAAACAATGCTTCACCTTTGATGACTAGAAATTTCTCGGTCTTGGTATGGTGGTAATGCCCCCCCCGCGTAATGCCGGGATGTACAGTGAAATAACTGAACTGGCCACTATCCGGGGTCTTGAGCATTTCCACGAAGACCCCGCGCGGATCGCAATATTGTGGCACCGCATAAGAGAATTTTTCGTTGGGCAGATAACTCACGTAAGTAGCATAAAGTGCACGGATTAACCCAGTACCGACACGCTCACTCATCAACGTGGAGCGGCAATCATTGAAAGCCCGAATTTGTATCGACAGTTCACCCAACGTGATCGTGTACTCAGGTTCAACATTAGCCGTAATGCAACCACGCACCGGTGCAACCAGCGCACCCAGTAGCGCCGTCACCAAATCATCGACATAGACCAGCCGTAAACTGCTGGACGGATCATTGATCTTAATTGACAACCCGCGTGCGATATTGTGGCAAAACGTAGCTACCACCGAGTTGTAGTTGGGCTTGCACCATTTACCAAACACGCCAGGGAGGCGAAAAATCGTGCACGGATTGCCTATTTCCTTTCCCAGCATCTGAACAAATTCTTCTGCAGCAAGTTTGCTTCGCCCGTAGGGATTGTCTTGCTCGGCCTGAATAGAGGATGCTAATACTAAAGGGATATGCCGCCCAGTTGAGTGAAACGTCTGACTTATGGCTTCACAAAGAGCTGAGGTCAATCCGGCATTCACTTGCGCAAACGATGCCTCATCTTCGGGACGGTTTTCTCCCGCCAAGTGCACAACAGCATCGACTTGCGAAACTAGTTGAGGCAAGAGGGCGGCATCATCACCACGCACAAATGTGCTTACAGTAATGTTAACCAGCTCTTTTAAACGAACAACAAAATTTTTGCCAATAAACCCATTGGCTCCAGTAACCAATATTCGGCTGTTAGACAGCGTCATTGTGATTATTCCTCTGCCTCTACAACTTCGCCACGCACCGTCGCCTGCATGAAGTTTAGCTTCATGAGCAGGGCCTGCATTCCAGGGACGTCTAACCGGATAGTGTTATGTGAGTTATAGTCTGTAGCTTCGGAGATTTTGACTTCGCCTTGTTCCAGAAATTTGCCGTAGTTGAGGTCGCGCAAATCTGGCGGTACACGGTAGTAAGCTCCCAAATCTTCAGCTGCCACCATTTCCTCACGGCTCAGCAAAGCTTCATACAGCTTTTCTCCATGGCGCGTACCAATCACACGTACCACATGCTTGGGCTTGCCCAGCAAGTCGGTAAGAGCGTATGCCAGCGTCTCAATGGTAGCAGCGGGTGCTTTTTGCACAAAAATATCGCCCGGTTTGCCGTTCTCAAAGGCATAAATCACCAAGTTCACCGCATCATCAAGCGTCATCATAAATCGGGTCATAGCTGGGTCAGTGATTGTAATCGGTTGGCCTGCACGAATCTGCTGTGTGAAAAGAGGAATTACCGAACCCCGTGAGCACATGACGTTACCATAACGGGTGACATTTATCACGGTGTTGATGCTATTACGTGACTTAGCCACCACCACCTTTTCCATCATGGCTTTGCTAATACCCATGGCGTTGATAGGGTATACCGCCTTGTCGGTGCTAAGAACCACCACCCGTTCAATACCGCAGGTGATGGCAGCTTCAAGGACGTTTTCAGTCCCCAGAACGTTAGTCTTTACTGCCTCGAGTGGATGAAACTCGCAAGATGGAACCTGCTTGAGTGCTGCAGCATGGTAAATGAAATCAACACCACGCACTACATTCAACACAGATTGATAATCACGCACATCCCCAATATAAAACTTGAGCTTAGGGCTGTTGTATTTCTTACGCATGTCATCTTGCTTCTTTTCGTCGCGACTAAAGATTCGGATTTCACTCAAGTTAGAATCAAGAAAACGGCGCAGAACTGCATTACCAAAGGAGCCAGTTCCGCCAGTGATAAGAAGAGTTTTATCTTTAAACAATTGTCAAATCCTATAAAACGAATTAAGAAACATACTTTGTTAGCACTTCCAGATACTTCATGGCTCGAATATTAGCGCTAGAAAAGCAAATTGCATGATGGCGTGCCGCCTCTAAAAAAGATTGGTCAGGGTAACTATTTACAAATACATCTGCTATCGCCCTAGCAGCAGAATCCGCTGATAATGGATCGAAATAGATAGCATGCTCACAACAAATATCTCTATTAAAAGGACGATCAGAAGCAAAAAGGATTCTTCCCATAGCCATAGACTCCAAAGGAGTTGCAGAAAAGCACTCTAGGAGCGATGGGAAAATTACGCAATCGACCATTTTATAGAATGTCGGACATTGGCTGATAGATATGGGACCGACATTAACACAGACTTCCCTGAACTCTTCCGAGCACGCAAGCCACTCATGCTCAGTGAAGGTTACATAAAACTTAGTTTTGATATTAAAAATACCTTGCAGCAAGCGCGCGACTTCGGGAAATATTGCAGTATTTTTATGTCGGTAGTTTCGACCTAAAAAGCCAATTCGAAGATCACATTTTACGTGTTTTACACTTAAAGGCTTCCATGTTGCGGGATTGTTATAGATCGCAGAAATAGTGTTATGAATGATATGAATAGATTTGCGATCAATACCAAGCTGCCGCACTAAGCCTTCTTTGACATGATCGAGCTCTACAACGATTTCTTCGGAATTACTGAAGAACCAACTTTGGATTGCAAATTTTAGTCGAGTTAATAGCCGCTCCGGCCAAGACATAGAAGAATAACATTCATTATTTGGGTAAATAATCCAAGGTTGCGCAAACCCAACAATACTGATAAATTTTTTACGAATGCAATACAACGGACCAAATAAAGTAAAAACAATCTTATAGACACTGAGTCTATTATTAAGGATGTAACCAGAAAAACCGATACCATATACGTCAAAGACGTGATACAAAGCGAAGCAAGATGTGTTGCTGCTTATAGATTTAAGGCCCACATCTACCTCAGTGGAAACATAGACGGCGATTCTAGATGGAATATCTTGAAGTTGCGCCAACTCTGACAAGAAAGACACGGCGACTTGCACACCTCCACCAACATGTAGATTTGTAGCATTAACTGCAATTATGGTCCGTTCATGCTCGCCATACGCTAACCCCGATATCATAGAAATGTATACTCGTCCAAATAAATGTAACTACGATATTCGGTCGCCTGTAATATGAATAGCAGATTCATAAACTAACAAACCAAAAATCAAAGAAATTGAAAAAATAGCACCAATACTAGCTAAACGACAATAAATCGGTTTAGCTAAAATAATGTTTATAGCTTTATTATCTTTTTCTTGTAAATTTATCATAAGCGACCAAAAAAATAGCTAGCAGAAAAGGAATGATGTAAGCCATAACAACATGTACCAAATTACTACAACAGCCACCTCATAATCTATCCACTAATAGTCGAGCCTTAAGGCAGAAAAAACACGGGGAGACTTCTGAGAATCTGTATGTGATTAATTAATTTGCTCTGCATTCGATTAAATTTTAATTTCGTGGCCAACTTAATTATTTTTTATGCAGACATAGAACAGACTTGCCGGGGCGAATCGATCAATGATTCCGGTACGGTGATACTTATAGTTCCATGAAAACAGTCTACTTAACAAAAGATCCAGCCCAACAGTGTATTTATTCGCATATGGGCGTATTCCCAACTTTCTGCACACAGCACTAAATGGGGGGAAAAAACATGGAGTTTCTCTAATAATTTCGAAGCCAGCAGACAAGATTATATTTCTGAAGATATCGACAGGTATTCCTCTCTCATTCTTAGTAACTCCGACACGAGGAGTCCTCCAATCGCCCATTGAGGTAGTTGGCTCTCTAACGAGAAGAATCCCGCCTGACGCAAGGCATCTATAAAACTCGGAAAATACAAATGATACGTTTGGTATATGATGCAATACACCAAAACATGTAACTAAATCTAACGAATTTTCAGAAATATTAATTTTTCCAGTTGGATTAGCCGGAACAATGAGAGATGCAGTGGGGGTTGTATGTTTATGAAATGCATCAGCACTGTCTATTAGCACAGTATTTGAGATTTTTTCTTGAATTGGCGCTAGCTCATCACCATAGGCACTTCCAAATCCACATACACGAATGCTGCGGGATGGTTTTTCATTTAGGATTCGGAATCCACAGCGCTCATTAAGCGCGTGATATTCATACGAATATGAATCTTTGGCATCAATGAGGTCAGCATATGCATTTTTTTCCTCCTCATACCACCTTAATATCTCGTGGTATGAATAGTCATCACCAATAAGAAATTTTCCCCGTAGATAATCTTCAAAATTCCTACGACTGTTCATTTGTCGCCACCCCTAGAAAAGTGAGACTGAGACATAGCATGAGCGATTTTGAATGAGCTCTTGTGTGCAGAATGCCGGATGTCCTTGATGTCATGGCTGCTTTCCCCCCGCAAGCTACACAAGTCACTTAACAGCTCATCATAGCTGGCCGTAAACCCAATCTTAGGGCCAAAATCAGAATCATTAAAGCCGCGCATTTCCAATATGGAGCGAAGAACGGACTTAGACTTTTCGTTATGGAAAAGTAAGTCATCAGACAAAGAATGCCCAAGCTCAACCAATCTGTAATCCATAAATGGAGACCGAGTTTCAATATTATTTAGCATCGACATCCTGTCAAAAGTTCGCAATACCAGTGGAAGGCTCAATGAATCAAAAAAACGTCGATTGAGCGCCCTCCCAGTAGGTAACCTTCCTTCACTTATTGCTCTAGATATCGCGAGAAGGGCAGATAACATTGCGCGCCCCTTAGTAATACCAAATGTTTTACTGCATGATGCCAGCGCCCGGGCAAAAGAATCAAATTTCCCACGTAAGAGCATGCCTCCCATGTAGCCCAAAAACATGGTGGCATATCCTCCAAGATATTCGTCCGGTCCATGCCCCTCAATAATCACACGGGTACCGCTGTTTTTGACAGCCTGATAATAACTGTCATAACCAACGAATGAAAGATTATACGAGGGGAATTCCAACGCCTCAAAGCACCTTAAGAATTGGGAAATATCATGAACCGGCTCTTGCACAACATTCAATTTCACGCCAATTTTATTTGCGTGATGCCTCACCATTTCCAGCTCATCAAAACGAGGATCCCGCGTTGATAGTGTATAAGCCTCTATATTCACGCCGCCAATCATTTTTACAGTGTCGACGACTAGCGTTGAATCAAGTCCACCTGAAAGAGAAACGGCTACCGAGTCTTGATCTTTTATTCTAATCCGAACGGCGTCTAAAAGAATTTCGTTGTATAGGTCAACAACTTTTGTAAAGTCTTTCTTCGAGTAATTTTTATTAGGCTTTGGGCGATACCATCTGCGTAAACCATACTGGCCATTCTTAAAGCACAACACGTGACCTGGGGGTAGTTGCTTCACGCCTTCGGCTGGATTGTTCTCGTCGAACATTATTCCGCCACCTTTGACCTCCTGTATCGGTGAGACATTCCCCACACCAAGAGCTATAAAAGGTTTTGCAGTACTTGAAAAAAATAGCTCACCGTCAATACACGAATAATATAAAGGCTTTTCACCAAATCGATCGCGTACAAGGTAAATAGAATCAAGCTTAGGGTAATAAATGGCAAAGGCGAAAAATCCATTCAGAGAATTAAGCTTCTGCTCAGTTATGTCATCCTGAAGGAGTTGTGAAAGCAACTCGGTATCTGAGACACCACCTACGTGCACGTCATCAAAATTAAATATTTCACCGTTATAAACGAGCACATGGTTTTCATTTTCTACTGGCTGAACTCCATTGCGAGTATCGCCAGTAATTATCAGTCTTGTGTGACCAAAGTGGATAATGTCTCCATTGACCCTGAGCTGATGGCTATTCGAGCTATCTGGTCCTCTATATTTATTAGATAGCTCAGCAAGCCTCATGAATGTGGCAGACCGGCCATGACTCGCTCGGGCTCCAAATATGCCACACATAATTCAGCTGACCCCAAGGGTATTTACAAAATTTTTTATCATAATATCTTGAGAGAAGATTTCAAAGCCACGTGAAGATAGCTCTTCTCTAATTTCTTTTGCAATTTTTTGCTCTTTTAAGAGCTCAAGTATATTGTTTAAGCTTACGCCATCGTTATGCTGAAAATAAATAACCGGAAAAGTCTCTGCTACGGCTCGACATTCCGGCATATGAGCCTCCAAGTTGGAGTGGACAATTGGAATTAATCCCATCTTAACTGCATGTACGATACTAAGTCCAACATCTCCAGGATATGCAAAATAAGCACATTGTGATGCAATTTCAGCAACTTTCTCCAAATGCGTTATGTTACCGTGGAACATTATATTGTGGACGTGATATTTTGAGGGTATATCGTCAGAACTCACCCCAATTACGTGGAGAAAAAGGTCATCGAATTTTAAGGCTGCTTCCAGAAGAAGCTTCAAATTAGATTTTTCTGTATATCTTCCTACAAAAAGAAAGGAACTAGAGTCTATTAAGTTTTTGCCCCCCCTATACCAATCCTCAACTGTGTTGTTGGCGCCTACTGCTATATTTAATAAAGAGTTAAACGGAATAAGGCGTTTTTCATGTTCGTAATAAAGAATGACCTTATCGTATATTGACAGAAGATAGAGCCCTTTTAAAAATCTAGACAGATAACTCTTGTTTTTCCCAACATATTGAGTCCAGCCAATGACAACTCTGGCTCGATATTTAAAAACATAGAATAAAGCTTTTGCAGCCTCCCGAATTCCAGCATTAACTATCATGCAGTCTGGCCTGGATGGAAATTTAAATGAGCTAAATTGAGTTTCCGTACCATTGGGAAGTATTAGTCGATCACGATTACTCTCAACGAGGTATAAGTCAAAGACCTTTCTAAGGCCCTCCCACAAAAACTCTCGGTAGTGGGGTAGCTCGTTTTGAATGATGAGCACTGTCTTCACAATATATCACTGAGAACGTAGGGTTGAATGAAATGCTTTGAACTCATCGATAGAACATGCTCTTGTTTTTCTTTGCCCAGAAAATACTTTACCCCTTTTTTGAAAGATTTGAGTCCATCTTCCCGATATTCGCTCAGATACCTTGCACGTAACTCGCGATATTCTTCTTTAGATAACAATGTAGGCGCACTCCTAGCTTGAAAATTCACTTGATCCGAGCCTATGCGCAACTGGTATTGAGTGCATTCGATCGTGCGACAGTCAATACTAGAATCGGCAACATCAAACATCACTATCAAACCTTTCGAAGTTTTCTTACGGTTGAAGTTGAAAGCAAAATCTCCTATGGACGGAAAGCAAGGTACCCCATCTAATTGAAAAGGTTGCTGAACGCAATGAGGATGATGGCGGACGATTATTCGGGGTTTAAACTGTGCGATAAAGTCGAACCACCGCGATTCATACTCTGATAATCCATTCACCTGTTCAATACCGAAATGCGTATGAATTATGGAGCCCGCCCATCTTTCCTCCGGATTCTTCTCAAGCAACATATCATTGATGTTCTGCCCAAATTTTCGGGAAACATCGTAAATACCGAAAGTTTCTGCCAATCCCGAGTTATAAAGCTGGATACTTTCCGCCCCGATCTTCAATTTAGTTTTATGAGTAAGCACGTTGATACCTGCTTTAGATAGTATTTCCAATGTCCGCTCAAACTGCCCCTCTCCATAGTCAATCATGTGGTTGTTATAGAGATTTACATGGGTGATTCCCACAGTCTCAATCAATCTCATAACTGCATCACGGTCGTTGTAAATTACACTTCCGTAAGTCTTGAAGGGCGATACACCGACCACCTTGTCCAGTATGATTCCTTCCAGGTTTACGATAATGCACCCAGCCTTACTAAGAAATCGCAAAACATCGGGATCAACACTCACAGCCCTATCAACAACCATATCACCTAAGAAAGCTATTTTCATTTTGTTAACACATTCAATATGGAAATGAGAACATCAGAACGTCTGTAGCGTAACTTCCGAAGTGCATATTCAGTAACCTTATGTTGCGTCAGCGCAAGCTCAGCTTTTCGAAATGGTTTTGAAAGTAATGTTTTCAATAAAAGTAATTTTAGTGTTGGCAATTTTAATTGTTCATATGAATTGAATTGCTTTTTAGCGCCCTCCTTGACTGCAAGGCGATTAATTTTTAGAAGAGTCCTGGGCAAATGGGCATCAGAGATACCCAAATTCGTGAAGTATTCATTCTGCCACTTACGATTAAGCCGCAGCTTCGGGTCCAGACTGAGAACTGCCTCGACAACGTGCTTATCAAGGAAAGGCGCTGAGCAACGAATACCCCGCCTTTCAAACGAATAGCAAAGAAAAGAAAGGAGAGCGATCTTAGCCCTAACAAGTTCCAGGAGGAAGGTTTCATTTGACGTTATTCGATTCTTGAAGAACTTATCCAATTCCTCTTCTGCCTCCTCGGAAACCTTCCACTCTCTAGCGTCTATCATCCATTCGTAAGTAGATATACCGTGGCTGTACAGCACACTACCTGCATTCAAATAACGCCCCCCATTCACCTTGCCGCACCAAAGATCTCCTACAATACCACTAACCACCAATGCCTTTTGATATTCTGATCGCTCAAGATCTTTCTGAACTTGTTCTGCGAACATCTCATAATAATCCCCATTAACGTGCGAGAATCCACCGCTCCAATCAATGATTATGCTCTCGTAACGAGCATAACCCGTTAAATCAAAAGACCTCCATGGCGATCCTAATCTTTTTGCGACAACCTTGGAAACCTCGGACTCAAAACAATCTCCATCGGAGCCAAGCAAAGAATAAGTAAATGACTTAAATGCGCTACCAAATTTTTCTCTAATGATGGACGCCAGGAATCGCGAGTCGTAGCCTCCAGACAAAGGAATGATTACGCCACTTTCGTCTACACCATCAGTCTTCAGTCGAGCTGCAACGCGCTCAACTACCTCTTTGGTTTGAAGCGAAGCGTCATAATTCAGTCCTGAGTCTTTTCTACTGCATGCAACATAATTAGGGCGCCAAACAAGTATCTCATTACTTAACATTCGTCTCACACCATATTTCAATGTACGTGATGTGGGTACAAACGAATATTTCTTTAATGTATAGCTGCCAATAGGATCACACTCGCGTGATTGCAAATCAAGCATACCCCAATGTGAGGCAACCTCTTTGCTTACCTCATCGTAATAGCAGGGGAATGAACCTAACCAGTCGGACCTGATCTCCACATGATCGAATGCTATGATTACATGTATATTTCGATAATCAAGCCCATCATGATAAAGGCTATATGTTTTTTCCTCTATCGAAGCTTCGTACTCTAGTCCATATCCATAAAGATTAATGGTACTGTTTCCAATCTCTTTTGTGACAACCTTCACACCCTCCGGGAAAAAGCGTCCGAAATCAGTTTTTTTGTCTTTGTTCAGAATGCAGAAACCGACGAGCATCACTGCCTCCCGATTAAATGGTTCTCCAAAACCAGATAATCAAGTCCACAGTCCATGAAATCATCAAATGCGTGCTGAGGGGTGTTGACCATTGCACGCCCATGGAGATTAAAAGACGTATTCAGTAGAACAGCAAAACCACTGATTTCCTTCAATTTGACCATTAGCGAATAAATAAAAGGCTCATCGCTCTGATTGATGATCTGAGCACGTGCAGTGTTGTCAACGTGAACAACAGAAGGGATGGAAGCTGCAAACTCGGGCTTCACTCGGAAGGCGCAGGTCATATGCTTATTGGGGTAGTACTTCTGAAGAATCCGCTCAGCCTCATAGTCGGTCATAATCGGGCAGAAGGGCTGAAACCATTCCCTCCTTTTGAATTTGTTGTTAATGGCGTCACGGGCATTCGGATCGGTTGGATTGGCTAGAATACTCCGATGCCCCAAGGCTCGAGGTCCGTATTCTGCTCTGCCTCTAAACACAGAGCAGATTTTATTGCGACCGATTAGCTGCGCCACCTTGTGAGACAGTTCTTTGTCGTCGAATGGACCCTCGACGCGAAGTCCCCGCTGACAGGCCATGTTCAAAATTTGGTCGACCTCTTCTGGTTCAGCGGAACGTCCCCAATAGGGCATCTGAACTTTCGCAAGAAACGAGATATCCACGCTATTTTCCAATGCTGCAATAATCGCCGCACCGATCGCAACACCATCATCTCCCATCGCAGGAATAATGTGGATATCCTCGAAATTTGCTTCTTCAAAGATTCGCAGATTTAGCTTTACATTAGCTATACCACCACCTGCCATGCAGATGTGGCGAGAACCGAACTTGTCCTTGGCAGCACAGACCCAAGCCAAGTATTTTTCTTCAAATAGTGTCTGCATGGCATAAGCGAACTCCTTCGCATCAACTCCTTTGAAGACATTCTTCAGCCATGATAGGATTTTTTTTCTGTTCTGCGGAATCGCGTCGAATGGAATTTTAGATGTTGGAGTGAACTTGAAGGCGAGAGTTTCCTTATCGAAATTGATCCAAGCTCTTAATTCATTTAACAAAGACGACTGTTCGCCAGTGTAATAACACGCGAGCGCTTCTAGTTTTCCTTCGTCAGCATTTGGATTGAAGCCAGCTATTTCTGTGAAGTATGAATAGAGAATACAAAGGCTGAATGCATTAGGAACAGTGACCTGCCTGGTAATCTGTCCCGTTTGTGCAGTGGAGAGTGTTGCGCAAGCATCATCACCCTGTCCATCGATTGTTACCACCAACACATCGTCTTTCTTGGCGAGGTTGGATGTCCACAATGCCGAATATCCGTGGCATTCATGGTGATCGTAGGCTGCACAAGAAGGGATCCCTGTTTCGCGCTTCAACAATTTGATCCAATCCTCATGTCCTTCATGCTTACGCTTAAAGAGATATGCTCGCAGTAGCAATTTTTTGTGAATTAGCTCAAACAATTCGCCAGCCCTAAGCTTTCGCTTGCGGCGAGTCGCGTTAATCTCGTAAATTCGCTGGAGGCTCTTGAACATTTTGATATCTATTGGTCTGCTTTCTTTATTTGACAAGGCCAATAAGCTCGCCTTAAAGCCGTTTATCTTTTCCCGAAATTCTGAAACGACATAATTCATATCATGCTTTTTTCGGGTGAAACGTTCGAGCGTCAGCGTTTCAATGCTTCTTTGCTCGGGATCCAAGAAAGCAATGGTGGAATCATGACCAAAGGGATGGATACCAATAATTTTCATTTTTTGCACCAAGTAACAAGAGAAATCAAATAATCGCGCTCATCTTTCAGCATAAGCGGGCCTATTACATTCACAACTAACTGACCGAACGCCATTGCAACGGCTACCATAGCGAGAGTATTCGGCTTAAACAGGGTCAGAAGTCCTATCGCAACCACACTTCCAGCAATCGTGAAGTATGTATTAATATGAAATCTGTTATTTTTGGCGACCCAGGGCCCTTTTATGGAGCCAATAACTCCGAACAGAGTGCCGGCGGCTAGTATGTAAATATAGGAATAGCTCTCAGGCTCGATATCAAAAACGAAGCGCAGAATCAGCGGAGCTATAATCGCAACAACCGCTACCAGGCTACAACTCAACACCAACAGCCCTCTCTCAATAGATGCGACAGTAGAGGAATCGCGTCTGCTGTCAGCCATTACATGAAGTTGGGCGGTAATTGCAGCCATAACAAGTAGGTTCGCGACCTCGAACAGTTTAACAGTGGCAAAGTAGATCCCTAGATCCTGACTTGAAAAAGCGCCATATATGTACACTTGATCCAATCTGTTGTATCCAAAAATCGCCACAGCGCTGATCAGTATGTGAATATTGATTATTGGAATAGTCTTTACGACTGAAGCCCCCTGCGCGAGAAAGCGAGATTCTCTTTTTAATGTTGTCAGCGTCAAAACTAGATAGATGACCTTTTCGAGGAGCAAGATTCCTATCATCACCATCGTCCCCGATGTGGAATAAGACATGAGCAGCAGACCGATCGAGATGGCGAGGCATCCGCTTACATATTTGAGCGTTACGAGTGACCTAAAGCACTGCGTAACGATGAGACGGATTTCGTTGGGTATCACGCAAGCCGAGGTGGCACCAAGGGCAGCACCCAGCAATACAAAGAAAAGTACTGAAGTCTCGTTCAGGCAAACTAATGAGAACAAGTAGAGTAAGGTCAGCCACACAGAGGAAATCAATAGGCGCATCAACCTTTTTCTAACTTCCACAAAAGCTGCCAGGCCGAGTTGTTCGGGTGGGCTGCTGGCGTAGACAACATGAATGTTTTGATCCGTGCCCCGTGAGGTTAGGAACTGCCCCAGTGCGGAAAAAGCGAAAACTAGGGCAAGGTCGCCGACAACCTCGGCACCGTAAATCCTAGCGGCTGCGATCGTCACCGTCAGATTGAAAGCGGGCGCATATGCCTTCTCGAGGAGCGGTAAGAAATTATTAAGCATAGTACGAATCGATGTGTGTCAAGCATTGCATCAATTGCCTCATGCTGCCCGAAGCATTGGGCATTATAGGGTCATTAGATGCGCTCCACAAATCCGTAAACGAAAATAGCCCATTCATGGCGGCTACGACCACTACAACAGATTTTTTCATGACAACTCTAGTCGGTACAAAATAGATCACGGGTATAGACTTTGTTAATCACGTTGCGAATATCGTCAGTAACACGATTGGCAACAATGATTTCAGCTTCGCTCTTGAAGGTCGCCAAGTCATTAACAACTCTTGAATGATAAAACTCAGGCTCTTTGAGTACCGGTTCGTAAACAATAACTTCAACCCCTTTGGCTTTAAGGCGCTTCATGATACCTTGGATTGATGATGCCCTGAAATTGTCAGAGCCTGTTTTCATGATCAATCTATAGATACCCACCACTTTTGGGTTATAGCGGATGATTTCGTCAGCTATGAAATCTTTGCGAGTGGTGTTGGATTCGACAATCGCGCGTATCAAATTTTGCGGAACATCAAGATAGTTAGCGAGTAACTGTCTTGTATCTTTAGGGAGGCAATAACCGCCGTAGCCGAAGCTAGGGTTGTTATAGTGATTACCGATGCGAGGATCCAAACTAACACCTTCGATGATTTGACGAGTGTCTAGGGCATGAGTAGCTGCGTAGGTATCAAGTTCGTTGAAGTACGCGACACGCATAGCTAGGTAGGTGTTGGCGAAGAGCTTGATTGCCTCAGCCTCAGTACTGCCGGTGAGCAGCACGGAAATATCTTGCTTGATGGCACCTTGTTGCAAGAGCTTTGCAAACTTTTCAGCGCGCGCAGACTCCTCTCCAACGACGATTCGAGAGGGACATAGATTGTCGTAAAGTGCACGTCCTTCGCGTAGGAATTCAGGAGAAAAAATTAGGTTATTTGTACCGAGTGCTTGCCGGGTCTTTACTGTATAACCCACCGGAACAGTAGATTTAATGACCATCACCGCATTGGGATTGATACCTATCACATCTTTGATAACCGCTTCAATGGAACCAGTGTTGAAATAATTGGTTTCAGGGTCGTAATCGGTGGGCGTGGCGATGATTACGAAGTCGGCACCCTTGTATGCATCTACCATATCAAGTGTGGCGTGGAAGTTCAGCTGCTTGCTGGTCAGAAAAGCCTGGATTTCCTTGTCTTCGATTGGAGACTTTTTCTGGTTCAGTAGCGCAACTTTTTCGGGAACTATATCCAGCGCAACAACTTCATTGTGCTGAGCCAGGAGCATGGCGTTAGAGAGGCCGACGTAGCCAGTTCCGACTATAGCAATTTTCATGTGTCAACACTCCATAGGCACCCTTTGTCATCTTGGAGCATTTCCCGCTTGAGTGCTTCGATCTCAACCTTTAATACCTCGTATTCATCCATCCTGCACTGCAAAAACTGGGGCGCAATAGCTACCTTTTCTGCGATACCGGTTGGGGTGAGCACATAAACATAACCAAACTTATTCTTGAAATTGACGAAGTTTTTCATCTTCACAAGACCTTTGTCTATCACAGTGTTTAAAGAGTAATGATACCCTTCGTACTCAAATCCAACTCTCTTGCGGGCTTTCTTTTAGTCAAAACAGAATTAGCTTCACGAAACTGCATCACTTTGAAACGTGCTTCTTCTTGAGCTGGAGTTTTAGGTTGGTCAATGTGAATTATTTTTTGAAAAATTATAAAGAAATACACTAGCGCTCTACCTGCCCTCAAGTATTTTTATTTTTTTCATATAAATTAATTACTTAGAGCACCAGTGTTTTTTGTTCAATTATCGACATTATAACTACCAATCAGAAAAAATAATGCTTTTTTGCAATGCAAAAATTACAATATAGGTCATGGAATATTTAATCTTGACCTTTTTTTGCAGTTTACTGGTGACCCTAGTACTGATTCGCTACCAACATTTGCATGAAAAAATGTCTAGCGATCATGACCTTTCTGGACCACAAAAATTTCACACTCACGTTGTCCCTCGCATTGGCGGTATTGGCATATTCTTAGCTATTACATTCACAAGCCTTGTCACTCTAATGTTCTTTAAGCTCGATCGAGGTCTACTCTTATTGCAGTTGATGGCTTGCGCCTTACCCACTTTCTTGATTGGACTTCTAGAAGATGTCACCAAAAAAATCGGGGTTAAAACTAGACTCGCCGCAACAACATGTTCATCTGGTTTATTGGGTTACTTTTTAAATACTTGGATTATCTCCATCCAAGTACCTGGCATCGATTGGTTATTGGGTATCGGGATTATTTCAGTGATATTCACCATCATCAGTATCACAGGCTTGGCCAATGCCTACAACATAATTGATGGCTTTAATGGCTTAGCCAGCATGGTAGCCATAATCAGTCTTTTGGCCATTGGTTATGTCGCCTTTAAAGCAAATGACCCTATCTTAGCTTCTTCGTGTTTGATCGTGATTGGTGCCATCGGTGGCTTTTTCATTTGGAACTACCCGAAAGGTCTTATCTTTTTGGGTGATGGCGGTGCTTATTTAATTGGTTTTTTGATCGCAGGTTTTTCAATTCTTTTAGTACTCCGTAATCCAAGTGTTTCACCTTGGTTCGCACTTTTGGTGAATGCCTACCCGATCTTTGAAACACTATTTACTATTTGGCGCAGAAAAGTACACCAAGGTAAAAATCCAGGGCTACCTGATGGCGCCCATTTTCATTCGTTGATTTATCGTCGCTTGATACGTTGGGCTGAAGTTCATAAATTCAAAGATACAGCCTCATACGCAAAAAATGCAAAAACCTCACCTTACCTTTGGTTGCTATCAAGTCTGGCAGTTTTTCCGGCGATCATTTGGTGGCAAACCACCTGGATACTCCAATGTTTTACATTGCTGTTTTGTGTTTTTTATGTATGGATCTACAGAGCCGTGGTCAAATTCAAAACACCGGGGTTTTTAGACCTATTCAAGTAACACGAAATTTACAGATTCAGCTGAATGAGTTGATGCCCCTTTGAATGACCAAAACTTAAAGGGTGGTTTTTTAATGTAACAAACTCAGCGCGATTCTCTGAGCCAATCCTAGAATTTCATGCCAAATCCCCCTTGTTCGCTGAAAGCCCTCACTACTGGGGTAAAAATCCAAAGGAGTGAAAGCTGTTTTCTGATAAAAACCCATTGGAGCCTCAATTACATTCAAGCCCTCTTTTTCAAAAACAGCCTTTGCTCGTGGCATGTGCCAAAAATGGGTGACCAAATAGACGCTTTTAATACCCTCTTTTTTAAGAATTTCAGCTGAACGAATAGCATTCTCTTGCGTGGTATTGGATTGATCATCAAGCCATTGAGGGCTTAGACCTAGCTCTTGCTCCAATACTAATTTCATCATGAATGCTTCTGAAAGTTCTTGTTTACTCACTTTATCAGGAGCACCACCAGTTACTAAGATAGGTAATTTAGTTTGCCTAGCAAGCCTAGCCCCATATCTAAGTCTTTCCATGGAGCCGGAAGATAAATCTTGTTGTTGATAGTCAGGAGGAGTCTCTAGAGCACCTTTGCGGCGCCCACCTCCTAATATGACGATAGCCTGTGGATTTTCGGAACTTCCTTTTAACAAGTCATTTGAGTTACTAGCTATAGAGATAATCTGTGTTGGCCAATTCAACGAATGCCCCACCATATTGGTGAAGTGCACAGCAAAATAATTGGTGCTGGTGACCCATATCATTACAAGACCAACCGTGATGACAGATTTTTTAATAAGTTCATACTTTTTGATCAAAAAAAGCATGAGCAGGACCCACACAATCCAAATACCTGGTGGCGTGAGTAATTCGGACAGAAGGTTGCGCACAGCCCAACTGATACTCCATATTTCCATACAGCTATCTTAAACTGTTTATGAATATGCCAAAGTTGTTCTTCCTAATTAAAGTTCTAATTTTAAATTAGGTATATTTTTATATAACCTTTAATCAAGGAAGTAAACCAGAGAGTTTTGTGTAAGAAATATCCTACAACAATCTCCGAAGCAGCCGACATACAAATCTTCAGGAACTTGTTACGCTCTTTTTTCTAATTAATTAACAGAAATAGGAGTCATTTATGGGCATTCGTATGAAGTATTTTCCAAGAGACACGGGTATTAATCACGAACAAATTGCTGCCATGAATGCAGCTCTGGTCAATGAACTGGAGCAGGATGAAAAGCCTGCTTCAATGATTGCTGCAAAGAATCGTACCTGCGAATTCTTTATTCAGAAAGCCAAGCTTAAGAATTTGAATGCTATCACTTGTATGGGAAGCCTAGGTCTGAACTCTCAAAAATCAATGCAGTTTTTTAATGGCGATCACAAGCATGTTGAATTCTTAAGATTACTGCATGCCATCACCATGATTGGGTATGAAGTGAAAATATCATTTGAGTCATCAAACTTTCCGTTTGGCACGATCAAAATTGATCCTTGCTGATTGCCTCGCTGATTCTTATCTTAATTACCTCATTAACAAAAAGCCAGTTCAAAAATTTGAACTGGCTTTTTAAATCACAGCTTAATTGTTTAAATTAAAAATTTAATTTCCCGCCACAATCGACATCACGGCCATACGTACCGCAATACCAAAGGTGACCTGCTTGAGGATCACGGACTGAGGACCATCGGCAACATCACTGGCAATCTCTACTTCACGGTTCATTGGACCTGGGTGCATCACAATTGCATCAGGCTTTGCTAACTTGAGTCTTGCTTGAGTAAGGCCCCATTGTTTGAAGAAAGCATCTCCTTCAGGCACTTGCCCTGCTTCCATGCGTTCTTTTTGGATTCTGAGGGTCATCACCACATCCACATCTTTTAAACCTTCTTCAATGTTGTTGTAGATTTTGACGCCCATCATATTGAGGTCCTTAGGTAGCAAACTCTCTGGGCCAATTGCACGAATTTCTTTACAACCCAAGGTAGTCAGCGCATGAATATTCGACTTAGCAACACGACTATGAACAATGTCTCCAATGATGGCTACCTTGATTTTGGAGAAGTCTTGTTTGTAATGACGCATGGTGTACATATCGAGTAAACCTTGCGTCGGGTGTTGATTGGTACCATCACCCGCATTGATCACATGAACATGTGGCGGCAAATGTTGCGCCACCTCAACTGCAGCACCAGTGGTTTTGTGTCTCACCACAAAAATATCAGCTTGCATCGCTACCAAGTTATCAATGGTATCAAGCAAGGTCTCACCCTTGGCCGTCGATGATGTTTGTATATCTAGATTAACCACATCAGCAGATAAACGCTTAGCAGCTAATTCAAAGGTGGTTCTAGTTCTAGTGGAATTTTCAAAGAAGAGATTAAAAACATTGGTGCCTCTTAACAAAGGCACTTTTTTAACTTCCCTGTCTGAGTCGCTGACTGCCACAAACTGTTTAGCAGTATCTAGGATAT
>JACCDV011074168.1_pt1 | contig 29153 bp, 31 predicted proteins | sample 7446131 | NCBI WGS metagenome assembly JACCDV01 (sample SAMN15323448, study PRJNA562643) | freshwater metagenome | isolation source: river surface water | place: USA:Blue River Watershed | collected 2017-08-17 | reverse complement strand
GGTTATGGCGCGTTGGGAGATAGATTTGTGGGGCCGCATACAACGTAACATTGAAGCCAGTGGCGCTTCTGCGCAGGCCAGTGTCGCTGATTTGGCGGCCATGAAGCTGTCCTTACAAGCCCAGTTGGCACAAAATTACTTCAACTTACGGGTGCAAGACAATCAAATTCGCTTATTGCAAGAAACGGCATTGGTGCACGAGCGCTTATTAACTGTCACGCAAAACCAATACGCCGTCGGGGTGGCCGATAGAAGCAGTGTTTTGCATGCAGAAACGCAGCTTAATATAGCTCAATCGCAAGTGCATCAGGCTAAAGTGAGCCGAGCACAGCTCGAGCATGCCATCGCGGTGTTAATAGGTAAGGCTCCAGCAGATTTTTCTATGGCATCGGCAACTATGGCAACCAGCTTGCCAGAGGTGCCTCTAGCCGTTCCGGCGGAGTTATTATTGCGTAGACCAGACATTGCAGCTGCGGAGCGTAAATTGGCTGCCGCCAGCGCTAAAATAGGAGAAGCTGAGGCCTCGGCTTACCCTACATTAAGTTTGTTTGCTGGCGTGAGTATTCGAAGTGGACTTTTAGGAGGTCCTAGCGTATCGATGCCAATCTATTCTGGTGGTGCAAACAAAGCCAGAAAAAGTGAAGCGACATCCGCCTACCAAGAAGAGTTGGCAAATTACCAGCAAACGGTACTCGAAGCCTTTCTCGAAGTGGAAGACAATTTAGCCAGCTTGCAATCCTTGAGTGGCGCGGAATTGAATCAGGCCCAGGCAGTAAAGACCGCTCGTGCTTCATTGGCTATTTTAACTAACCAACAACAGGTGGGCATTATCAATTACCCGGCCCTTATTAGCGCACAAACGGCTGCGCTTGATACTGAAAAAGCTAGACTGGATACATTAGCAAAACGGTTGGTCGCCAGCGTCAACCTAATTAAAGCTTTGGGCGGCGGTTGGCAAGCCAGTGAATTGGATGCATTAGCGCTGCCAGTGGCTAAAAAATAAAGTAAGTTTTTACCAAGCTATGTTTACCAAGCTATGGTCGCTTCTATGCCAGCACCCTTGCTGTCGGCCCATGGAATAAGCTGTACTTTGTTATTGTAAGCATCCGTAAAAAACCAGCCGCTAGCACTGCCTATGGCGGCGCCTGCCACCGCATCGTACCAATGGTGTTTTCTTGCCGCGACGCGAGCAGACGCAGTTAAGGTGGCTAAACCGTAGGCTGGCAACCCCACTTCCCAACCATAGCGTTTGTACAGGGTGGTCGCAGAAGCAAAGGCGACGGCAGAATGCCCTGAAGGAAAGCTGTTGTTATCACTTTGATCGGGCCGCTGTTCGTGTATGGTTGCTTTACCTAGGAGCGCAATGCCCTCGGCAGTACCGAGGCTATAGGCCGCTTGCCGAGTACCTTCCCAATCGTCACGTGCGATGGGTACGATGAGTGCCGTGCCAGCTAACGTAAACACCCCTACATCGCTGATGTCAGCCCAAGTATTGTTGCTAACAGCATTAGCCCCTGAGCTAAGTGACAGTGTAAAAGCCAGTAATAAAAAACGCGATTTCATGATCCACCTCTATAATTTTTTAGCAAAACTTGCGACTGCGCCTACCCTATGGAATACTACGCCCAATTGTCTGCTACCAGCAATAGCTAAGCTTGTTTGTGAGGGTGGCATCATTGGGAATCTAAATCGCATTCATGTATCAATCCATCAATAAAACAAACCCTGTTTATCGCTTGCTGCCTATGTTGTTTTTGCTCGCCAGCACCAGCGCCGCTGGGTTTGCATTAAATCAGTACGGTCCAAATGGCTTGGATGAAAGTATATTGCTATGGTTTCGTGACGGCAGCGATAGCACAAAGCTGGCAGGTCCAGCCTGGATGTTGCAATTTTGGTTATCGGTAAGCTGGCTAGGCGACACCGCGCCACGTTTGGCCGCCGCAGGCATAGCCTTGGCTGCATTGTTATGGCTACGCCGCTGGCAAAGCGCTCTGTTCGTTCTCGGCGTGTTGCTGAGCGGGATTGCTCTTTCTACCATGATTAAAGCTTGGGTAGCCAGGCCCAGGCCACAGTTAGTGTGGCATCTTGATCAAGTCAGCTCCATGAGTTTTCCCAGCGGTCACGCCTTAAACAGCACGTTATTTTATCTAACATTGGCCTTGGTTTTAGCGCCATTGTTACGCCAGCGCAACGCGCAACGGTGCTTGTATGGTTTTGCTATTCTTTCTGCAGTGGTTATAGGCCTGTCGCGTATTGCATTGGGTGTGCATTGGCCGAGCGATGTGCTGGCGGCTTGGATTATTGCCTACAGTTGGCTAGGCTTGTGGGTGATAGTCGCTAAACAGTATTGGCCTAAGGCCTTGGCTAATAAAAAGACTTGGTAGGAGCGCAATTTATTGCGCGAATACGACCGAGATTTAAGCAACCAATCGCGCAATAAATTGCGCTCCTACGTCGCTAATCATTAGTTCTAATGTATCCACGCGCAGCCATGATGTTGGCAATGGCCGCCTTAGTGGCTGCCAAGACATTTTCTAATGGCTGCGTGCTATCAATTTCTACGATAGGTGCGCCATTAAAGGTAAGTTGTGGGGTAATGGCTATTTTGTCGCGCAGCAATTCACGTCTGTGATCAGGTTTGCGGGCACAAGCGGTGTCTAAATCCACATTAAGGCGTATCACTAGATCCGGGCGAAAGCTGGTCATCCATTCACACTGGGCGCGTTCACGCTTTGCTAACCAGCGTACTAAAAAATTTCCCGGTGCAGTTATGGATAAGCCAGTGCCATCAAATGCCGCAGGAAATTCCAATTGCGGGTAGCGATCGGTGACGACAATTAATCCTTGTTGGCGTTGCGCCATCATGTCTTTAAAGCGCCGTAATCGACGCAGGGAAAACACATAAAGAATGAATGCCACGAATAAGCCGGGCGTCTTTTTTTCGCGATGGGCCTGCGTGCTCTTGGTTTTTCGCGCAATAAATTGATCCAGCAGTTTGCCGATGAGCGGCAATTTGGCGAGTGTGCGGCCAATATTACCCATTTGCTTGCCCAAATGGGCCGCTACAGTGGGGTCGTAGCCTTGCATCCAGGCAAGAATTTCTGCGCTAACAGTCGATTTTCCTGAGCCATCGCAGCCAATAATGGCTATGAGTGGGGCTAAGTTGGCATCATTTTTTTTCATTAAAAACCTTATGGATTGCCGCAATGGCAGCCGGCTATGTTTAATGGGTGCCTTGTTGGTAAATCTTTAGGAAGTCGGTGGCGATAACCTTATTGCCTGCCTCGTTAAAGTGCATATCGCCGTTTAAATAATAGTGACCGATGACCTCTTTTTTTGAAGTCCCCTCAACTAATTTAAAAAATGTGGGGAATGAATTATAAAAATTCGTGCATTTCCCTGCGCAGAAATCCCGCCATATTTTTACTTGTTTGGATTCTTCGGTGTCGTAAAGAATTTGCCCTGGCCAGGGGTAAACGCCAACAGAGAGCTTGATATTATTCTTTTTGCAAAGCGCATGTATTTTCTCTAGCAAGGCTACCGATTTATCTATGGATGCTTGCAAGCCCATTTCCCCAAATCCCTCATCACTAGGGTTTATGGTCCAAGCGCTTCTTCTAAATTCTTTTTGATAAACTTCATCGCTTAAATCTAAACCGGCTACATGTGGACCTAAATTCGTGTCTAGTAAAAATCGACTTCTAAAGCCTTTTAAACCAAAATTAATTAATGGGAACGTTTGTTGTTTAGTGGTGTTTTTGAGGGTGTCGACGACCTTACCATCGATAATAGCGTAGTTAACTTCGTCTTGAATGTCACTAATATCAATATAAACAACCACTTCTTTAAAGTGGTAACCATTATTGAGTAGCGTTAACAGTTTCGTGTAATAAACACTGGGTGCGTATGAAGCTACGGCAAGGTTGGCGATTTTCTTTTCTGGTAGTTGTGCGGCAATTAGTCCAACAAAGGTTTTTTCATAAGGTAAACCTATGCCTTCGGTAAAGCTGTCACCTAGAAAAGCAATGTCAAAATCTTTGCCGTTAATGACGTTGTTGCAATCGCTTTTAAAACCGCCATCATTGGTGCAAAAGGGGTACTCTGATTGTTGGTCAAAGCTGGTTAAGCCATTGTAATTAGCAGCTAGGGTGTGGTGATAAATCGGGTGGATAATTCCCAAGCCCCTCTCGGCATTATTGCGAGTGCGTATGGGCGCGTTGTGCAGTATTTTGTAACCAAAGAAATAGTCCACCAATAAAAGTAAGACTAGGCTAAATACCACAACAAACAGTGTTTCTTTTACCCAGTTGGATTTAATCCAATTCGTAGGCATTTTTGTAATCCTTAATAAGCGCTTTGTCTTGATGTTCTTTTCTCAGTATGCAATTGCCAACCACTAAAAAATCAATGTCGGTACCCATCAAGCAATTAAAGGCGTCTTCCGGTGAGCAAACGATGGGCTCGCCTCTTACGTTAAACGAGGTGTTGACCAAAACTGGGCAGCCGGTTAGTTCTTTAAATTTTGAAATTAAGGCATGGTATTTAGGGTTAGTTTCCTTAGTAACCGTTTGTATGCGTGCAGAATAATCAACGTGGGTTACTGCTGGAATTTGAGAGCGCGGCACATTCAGCTTTTCAATGCCGAATAATTTTTTTTGTTCATCGGACATGTCCAATTGCTTGTCCTTTTTCACATCCGCCACCAATAGCATGTACGGGCTATCTGCATCCATATCAAACCAATCGGCCACGTCTTCTCTGAGCACGCTAGGCGCAAATGGCCGGAAGGACTCACGGTATTTTACTTTGAGATTTAATTGCTTTTGCACCGATGGCGAACGTGGGTCAGCAATGATAGAGCGACCGCCTAGCGATCTTGGCCCAAATTCCATGCGGCCTTGATGCCAACCCACTGCCAGGCCGTCGGCTAAGGCTTGCGCAGTTTGATTAATCAATTCAGCATCGCTGACGACTTCAAATTTTGCACCTATCGCTGTTAAGCGTTGTTCGCTGTCTTTTTGGCTGAATGTCGGGCCAAGGTAGGCGCCTTTCATGCTGTCTTGTTTGTCCACTTTTCTGGGCTGATCCAGCATCAAATAATAAGCAGCTAACGCCGCACCTACAGCACCACCAGCATCACCGGAAGCCGGTTGTATCCAAATACCATCAAATATTTTTTCTCTTAAAAGCTTGCCGTTGGCCACGCAATTTAATGCCACACCACCCGCCAGGCACAGATTATTTAAGCCCGTGGATTTTTTAATGCCCCTAGCAAGTTTAATCACCACTTCTTCAGTAACGGCTTGTATGGACGCGGCCAAATCCATCTCGCGTTGCGTTAAGGTGGATTCGGATTTTCTAGCGGGCGCGCCAAATAGCTGGTCAAAGCGCTCATTGGTCATGGTAAGACCGGTGCAATAATTAAAGTAGCTCATGTCCAGGTGGAACGAGCCGTCTTCTTTAATATCAATCAAGTGGTCTTTAATTAGATCAGCATACTTAGGCTCCCCATAGGGAGCTAAGCCCATAACTTTATATTCACCAGAATTCACTTTGAATCCGGTGTAGTAGGTCATGGCAGAATAGAGCAAGCCTAAGGAGTGGGGGAAGTGGATTTCATTTTGCACCGTCAACTTATTGCCATTGCCAACCGCGAGGGACGTTGTTGCCCACTCTCCTACACCATCCATGGTTAAAACGGCGGCTTCTGCAAAAGGTGATGGGTAAAATGCCGACGCCGCATGGCTTAAATGGTGTTCGGAAAACAGCAACCTTGCTGACCAATCCACATTTTTATCCAAGGAGTCTTTTAACGCATCCAGGATCACCGATTTTTGAAACAGCTTGTCTTTCACCCAAACCGGCAATGAGGTGGCAAAGCTATTAAATCCTTTGGGGGCAAAGGCTAAGTAGGTTTCAAACAGACGCTCAAATTTTAAAAAGGGCTTATCGTAAAAAACCACGTAGTCAATTTGATGCGCGGCTAATTTAGCCTCACTTAGGCAGTAGTTAATGGCATTAACAGGAAAGCCTTCATCGTGTTTTTTTCGAGTAAAGCGCTCTTCTTGCGCTGCACTTATAATTTCGCCATCCACAACCAAGCATGCTGCAGAGTCATGGTAATAAGCCGAGATGCCTAAAATATTCATGAATTAAAATAATGTGTAGATAAATGGAGCAAGCACCGAGCCTTGGCCTAAAACCAGCAAGCCACCTAGAATGATGATGACTATGAAAATTGGCGCTAGCCAAAGTTTTTTGCGCTTACGTAAAAAATTAAACATTTCTTTTAAAAAAGACATAAGGCCTCCTTAAAATTGATTTTTAAATGAATCTGCATCGGAATTTGAGCCCACAGGCTCAGCCCAATAACTGTTTGTTTTTGGTCTTTTAAGTTTTAATTCATCGCGGCCAGTCAGCTTGGCAAGTAAGGCAATGGGGGTGATTAATCCGAAGAAAATGATGCCCAATACGATGGGGCTGACTACCTTGCCCAAGCCTATGCCAAGTAAGAACCAAGCTTTATTTAGAGGGCCCAGTAGGTTTTGAAAGAAAAAACTGCTAACCAGGAAAAATGCACTTGCCAGGAAAAGTAGGCCAATGAGTATTGTGGCCTCATGTTTGACATAGGCATACAGAGTGAATGCCAAAAAAATGCCACTAAATAACAAGCCAAATTTTTTATTGCTAGGGAGTTGCGTATTCATATCGCGAAATAAATGAAGTTTTAGGTAATCGTCTCAACATGACCATTATACACGAATGGCTTTTTACTTTGATTAGTAATGGATCTCCAGTAAAATGAAGTGGCATGTATTAAGCAGTTATTATAAAAAATCATTTGGCATACTAAATCAATGTCATCTTTTGGACCCTGCATGAACTTTAAACGCTGCTGCAACGCCCATAACAATGCTGTTAATCTTAAGGTTTTTTCTGAAAAACAATGCAATGATTTATTTGCAGCAGTATTAGTTCACGATGAGCTTTATCCTGAAGCCTCATTGCCCGATGCCATTCATCTCGATTACACTCAAGAGCAATTAAGCCAGTGCTATAAAATTTGTCAGCAGCTTTGGCAGGAAGGCCCAAACCGAGTGGCTTTAAGCCAGATGGTGGATAAGATATACAAGCAGGGCGAGCTTGGCGAGCAGGATCAATACGACTACTACTGCATGCGTGCTAAGATCAAACACCTACGTTTTGCTTATGTCATGTTTGATAAACGGCATCGCTACCCAAGGGTGTTTCATTTAATGACGGCGGTCATGGGACATCTGCAAGACGTCTTAAAAAATGCGCAGCACTCCAGCGTTTGGCCAGCGGCCTTACTGGTTCGTTTGTTTTTGAGCAAACCGCTTTACGCCATTGCCGTTAAAGAAATACAAAGCTTTCAGCCATCCACAGTGGAAAGTTTTCGGCAGTATGTTAGGAATGAAATTAATTTCATCCGATTAAATCTGGCTAAAGATAAAATTACTAGCCACGAATTTCACGACATGCGTAAAGTGATTAGTCGCCAAGTGGCCATGTATGACAACTTGAAAACGCTTTATCCTTCTGCTTATCACCAAAGCGTTTCAAAATACATCAGCACACTCAATGGTCTAATGGGTAGTATGCACGATGAGTTAATTGCTAAGAAATTTGATAAGACTCAGCATTATTACAAAGATAAATTTCTGATGCCGGAAGAAATCAGACTTAGACTAGAGCACTTCGTAAGTAAATACCCCCCATTGATATGAAGATCAATGGACAGATTATGAAAATAAATCAAAATTTTACTAATGTAAACATGCATTTTGAAAGGTCGGTTGCATTTTGAAAATTGCATACATCACGGCATCACTTGAAGGCAGTGGTGGTCCATTGCCCATCCCGGCAGTCACCCGTGTTTTACGTAATGCTGGGTGTTATGTTGAGGTGTTTGCGCTAACGCGACGGGACGGCAGAGCTTTGCCAGCAATGCTGGCTGACGGACTGCAAGTAAACATACGCGAGGGTGGCGATTACGATCATATAAATGCCTACCGCTGGCTTGATGAAAAAATGGCTGAATTTAAACCGACATTAATATGGACCTCGGTCGCACGCGCCAGCATCATAGGCTTGTTGCTAGGTAAGAAATATAAGGTGCCCGTGGTTTGTTGGCAGCATAATGCCACGCTAAAATTTAGCCGGTTAGTGCTTTTTTATTTATTAAGAAAACGGCCAGTTATGTGGGTAGGTGATTCAGATATGGTCTCCACAATTACGGCTAAGCGATTTAACGTACCAGAACAAAAGATGGCAACGTGGCCGCTGTTCTCTGTTAATCCTAACGCCCCACAAGCTAAACCTTGGCAGCCAGGACAAATATTGCGCTTGGGCAGCTTGGGACGTTTGCACCCACAAAAAGCCTATGATATTTTAATTGAGGCGCTGGCATTATTATTAAAACGAGGCTTTATTCCACCAGTACCATTTGAAATTCTAATTGCAGGCGACGGGGGTGACCGTGACAGCCTATTGAGTAAAGCCAATCGTGCTGGGGTTGCACATCAAATTCGTTTAGTAGGCTTTGCTGATAAGCCGCAAGACTTTTTAGCCAGTTTGCATGTGTATTTGCAACCATCGCGAGTAGAGGGTTTTGCAATTGCAGTGCACGAAGCTATGCAAGCAGGTTTGCCGGTTATTGCCACAGCTGTTGGACAAATTCCTTATACCGTTGAAGCAGGCCGTAGTGGTTGGCTGGTACCGCCTTGTGATGTTACAGCCTTAGCTGATGCTTTAGCGGATGCGCTAAAGCATCCAAATCAACTGGCCGATATGGGCCAAGCTGCAAAGGCTAGGGTATTTCCTCGGTACAGTGCAGAGGCATTTCGCCATGCTGGTGAGAGCATATTAGAACGTTTAAGTGCGCTTGGTATTAAATAGTGCTGGAGCTTAAATCTTGGTTATTAAAAAAGCAGACCTCACTTTAATGACATTAAAAAACGTCATTGCCGTCGTGGGTTGTGACGGCTCGGGTAAATCTACATTAACCGCAGATCTCATCGCCCAATTGTCTCAAAAAAAACCGGTGCAATGGCTTTACCTTGGTCAGTCGTCTGGCAATATTGCCGATTGGATACGCAGCTTACCTTTAGTTGGCGCTCCCTTTGGTCGTTACCTTGTGCGCAAAGCAGAACGGGCGCACAGTAAAGAAGGTCGCTCGCCTGACACCTTAACGGCGGTTGTCATCTTTTTACTTTCATTGTGGCGGGTGCATAAGTTTCGCCGTATGCTAAAGCTGGCTCGCCGTGGGGTCTTGGTGATTACCGATCGCTATCCGCAAGCCGAGGTGCCCGGTTTTTATTTCGATGGCACAGGGCTTAATGCGGCTAACGCGCAAAGTTGCTTAGCACGCCTATTGTTAAAACAAGAGACGCGGTTGTATCAGTGGATGGCAAGCCATAGGCCAACGCTGTTGATACGGCTAAATATTGATGCAGAGACGGCCCATGCACGCAAACCCGATCATAAGCTGGCCATGCTGCGTGAGAAGGTAAGGGTGATTCCTGCATTGCATTTTAATGGAGCGGCTATTTTAGATTTAGATGGCCGTGACCCCTATCCGCAGGTCTTGGCCAGCGCCTTAAAAGCTATCGATGCCGCAAGCGCGGTATAATGTCACCATTACACAACGCTTTTATAAGCCCCTCATTTTAATTACCCTTTCAATTATTCATCATGCCATCCACTGCTACCCATCACGCCAATGAAACACACATTCTAAACGGGGTAATTGCCGTGGTGGGTTGTGATGGCACGGGTAAATCCACGCTGACCGCTGATTTGTTGTTGCATTTGCAGGCTAAGGGGCAAGCCGAACGTCGTTACCTGGGTTTAATTTCAGGGGAAGTGGGCGATAAAATCAAATTTTTGCCGTTTATTGGGGTAAGGCTAGAGCGTTATCTCGCGGCTAAAGCCGAGCGGGCGCAAGATATGAAGGCGAAATTGCCAGGTACCGGCACCGCCATTATCATGCACATTTTGTCTATGTGGCGGGTCAGGAAGCTTAAACGCGTCATGCGTTTATCGCAGCGTGGTATTGGTGTGATAGCCGACCGCTATCCGCAGGCGGAAATTACTGGCTTTCGTTACGACGGCCCTGGCATGAGCGCTACGCCTCATGATAATTGGCTGCTGCGTAAGGTGGCTGCGCGTGAATTGAGGCTGTATCAGTGGATGGCAAAGCAAAAGCCAGCCTTAATCATACGGTTAAATATAGATGCGGCAACGGCGCATGGCCGCAAGCCCGATCACAGCATGGCCGAATTGCAGGATAAAATTGATGTGATGCCTAGATTAAAGTATAACGGCGCTCACTTAGTCGATATTGATGCCAGAGCGCCTTATGCTGAGGTGCTAGCGAATACTTTAAAAGCGGTTAAAGCCTTTATTTAGTAAGCCCGTTTTTTGATTTTCTGCATTGAAGGCAGGTTTTGCCATGATAAAATTAAACTTTACCCCGAGCGGAGGCTAGAATTCTATGGACATGAACGCTGCTATTTCAACCGATAAATCGCCTATGTGGCGTCGCTTAACCATGAAGGCTGGTAAGCATTTTTTACGCTGGATGGGCAATTTCCAAACTAGGCATTCACTTATTAGCACCACGCCCGTTATCGGTAACGATGAATTCACTTGGGTGCCGCAACTGGAAGCCGCGTATGCAGACATTCGAGCTGAATTGGATGCCCTATTAAAAAATCCCGAAGACATCCCGACCTTTCATCAATTGTCCCCTGATCAAAAGCGTATTTCCAAAGGCAATAATTGGAAGACTTTTGCTTTTTATGTTTACGGTGAGCGCGTCGATGACAATTGCGCTTTATGTCCTAAAACGGCAGCCGTGCTGGAAGCCTTGCCTGGTATGCGTACCGCCATGTTTTCTATTTTGGCGCCACACTATCACATAGAGCCGCATAAAGGCCCGACACGTGCAGTCATCCGTGCGCACCTTGGTTTGAAGATACCTAAAGACAGAAAGAGTGTTTGGATACGTGTGCACGACCAATTTTTGCACTGGGAAGAAGGCAAAGTGGTGTTGTTTGACGATGCCTACGAGCATGAAGTGCGTAACGATACCGATGAATTTCGTGCCGTCTTGTTTATAGACATAGACAGGCCTATGGATAAAATTGGCACTTTAGTAAACCGCGTGATTGTGCGCTTAATTCAGGCTAGCAGCTACGTTAAGCAGCCTTTAAAGAATGTAGCAGCGTGGAACCGTGAACATAAAAAGTAAATAATTGGGTCATCCTTGCGAATGCGAGGATGACGGATATCATGCAATCATGATTAAACAACATTCATACACACGCCCCATGCAGGTTTATTTTATCCGCCATTTCCTTCTGTGTTTGCTTATCTTAACCAGCTTAATTAGCCAATCGGCTTTAGCTGGAGCGACTACGAATAAAATTCACGGTTTGTGGGTGGACAATAAAGATCCCAATAGGCAAAAATTTGCGGTGATGGTGGAAGATTGTGGCAGTAAAGTATGTGGTAGTTTGTATTGGTTAAAGAAGCCTTTATCTTCTAACGGTCAGCCTAAGCACGATAAACACAATCCGTCTGAAGCGCTGCGCGATAGACCGCTGTGCGGTTTGCAGATTTTGACTGGATTTCAGTACGCCAAAGATGCGCTTTGGAATGATGGCGAAATTTACAATCCAGACGATGGCCTAACCTTCAGTAGCACCATGAAATTAAGCCCAGAGGGTAACCTTAAAATTCGTGGATACGTAGGGATTTCTCTGTTTGGTAAGACCTTGGAATGGGTCAGGCCAACCGAAGAAATTGCCCGTTGTAAATGATTTAACTTAATCTAAGAATAATTGGCGTAAGCTAAATGAACTTCATGTGTTTGTAGGAGCGCAATTTATTGCGCGAATTTCACCCTTGTTATCGCGCAATAAATTGCGCTCCTACATAATTAAACCCTAAACAGATCATTAGCGTTTGCTGCTGCGCATAAGCATGATCATGCCTATCAGTGTTAAGCCTGCGCCAGCGGCCGCAGCCAGCCCTGCGCCTATCAGGCCTAACTGGCGAGTCAGCAAGACAAACATCAGCAAATAAATGGCAGTAGACACTATGGTTATGCGCAATGTTTTAAGCGCGTGCCCCATGGCGTATAGACCTGAAAGTAGTGGTGAGGTGGCTAGGTCTAGTGTGGCGGCCAGCAGCATTAAACTAAGCACGGTTTTGGCGGCCACAAATTGCGGCCCCACTAGGGTGGTTAATAAATATTCACCAAAGAAGTAACTGATTACTACGAATACCAAGCCTAATAAGCCACCTAGTAAAGCAGTTCGGTAGGCAACAATGTCAAAGGCTGCGCTGCCAAGATGCCAAGCTCTGGTCAGGTCTACAAAAACAACTTGGCGTATTAATAATGCCGGTCTGGATAAGGCGCTGGAAATTTCCCGTGCTAAGCGCAACAAACCAGCCTCGGCCGGGCCTAATAGGTAGCCTATTGATAAGGTGGTGATGTGTTTGGGCAATACGTCTAAGTTGGATTGCCAATACGTTACCCAAAAAAAATGGCGTAGGCCATCGAAATCATTGAGCGAGGCACCTTTAAAGCTGACGCCGGCTAATGCTTGTTTAATTTGTACGCGGTATTTATGCTTAGCCTGCCACAGTAAGTAAACGTTTTCTGTGGCATAGGCGATGACCCAAACGGCAACAAATACTTGTATGGGGGCGCCTACCCACCAGGCGATGCTTGCCCCAATAAAGCGCATGCTAGGGGCAATGGTCATTTGCCGGCCTAGGATATCAAACCTATCGTACAAACGTAATATACCAATGGCACTGCCAGTACCTGTGGTTAGTAAAACCAAGCTGTAGGCCATTAGTAGTGTGACTTGTTGATTATTCATGCCCATGGCAGGACCAGCAAATGGGGCAGCAGTCAAGGCCAGAAGGGTGGCAGTGATGCAGGCTTGCTTGTCAACGCGACGGCATATTTTTATTAATCGACCTAGGGCGTGATCATCGCCATTATGATGAGCCGGCACACCGTAACGGACGATAGCATCCATGGAACCAAAGTCCAGTAAAGCACGTATTAAAAGGACGTAGGTCTGCATCAAAATAACCATGCCGAATTCAGCCGGGCCTAGCGCGCGCGCCATTAAGGCGGTGGCAGCAAAAGCCATGATGGCCGCCGCACCGCGACCTCGGATTAAAATCCAGAAGTTACCCAGCACACGCTGCATGGGTTTGTCGGTGTTTGATGGGTCGGTAGATTTAGTCACTGGCAGTCTATATTCGATCGAAAAAAGCCATCGTCATCATCCCCCGAATATGCGAGGATGATGTGCTGTTTGATTAGGCTTTAACGCGTAATTTTGCAAAAGCGGCGCAAACTGCGTCGATTTGTGCTGGCGTGTGTGCCGCGCTAACGCTGCAACGAATTAAGGACACGCCGTTGGGGGTGGCTGGTGGCAACATTAAGTTAACGTAAACACCAAGTTTTAGTAGCTTGTCCCAAAACTGCAAGGCTTCAACTTTGCCTTCTAGCACCACCGCCACCACAGGGCTAGGTGGTCCACCTAAGGTGTAGCCTAATGCGGCTAAGCCGCTGTGCAGTTGCTGGGCATTGTCATGTAAGCGTTGGCGTAAATCTTTACCGGTTTCGAGTATGCGCAGCGCTTGTCTAGCGGAAGCTATGGTTGCCGGGGCAGGGGATGCGGTGAAGATATAGGGGCGACTGGAGTAACGGATTAAATCTAATTCCGGCAGATTGCTCACGCAAAAGCCACCGGCACAGCCTAAACTTTTACTGAAAGTGCCGACGATAAAGTCCACGTCGTCGATGATGCCCAATTCTTCAACCAAGCCACAGCCACGTTCGCCTAACACGCCAAATGAATGGGCTTCGTCTACCATCAGATAGCCACCGAATTCGCGTTTTACGGCGACAATTTCTTTTAATGGGGCGTGATCGCCCAACATGCTGTAGATGCCTTCCACCACAATCAGCGCATCGGCTGCGCGTGGGCCAAGACGGCGTAAGCGTTTGGCTAAATCTTCGGCATTGTTATGGCGGAAGCGTATGGTTTCTGCGCCGCCAAGGCGGCAGCCATCGTAAATGCTGGCGTGGCAATCGGCGTCTATCAGCACGATATCACCCGGGCCGGCAATAGCCGCTATCATGCCTAGGTTGGCTTGGTAGCCGGTTGAAAACACGATGGCATCCCGTTTCCCGTAGAATGCGGCCATTTCTTTTTCTAGATTACGGTGGCCAGAGTAACTACCGTTGGCCATGCGTGAACCGGTGGTCCCTGTGCCTTCGTTTTCCAAAGCAAGGCGGGCGCTGGCGATACACTCGGGGTTAAAGGTTAAGCCTAAGTAATTGTTGGTGCCGGCCAAGATGGTGTGGCGGCCGTGTATGATGCCTTCGGTAGGGGAGATAATCTTTTCTATCTGCACCGCAAATGGGTCTATGCCCAGTGCGCCGAGTTCGGCGCGGCCTTCAGCCAGCGCTTCGAATTTTGTAAATAATCCCATTATGCATTACCTACGATTTTTTCAACTTGTTTAGCAAGGTCCCCGACGGTTTTTACGTCCGGTAAGATGCTTACGGGAATAGAGATGTCAAAACTGTCTTCGACAAACAGCAATAACTCCATGATTTGCAACGAATCTAGGTCTAAGTCACCCACTAATTCTGTGCTCTCAGTCACTGTTTTACCTTTGGTGAAAGGCGCTAAGCCTTTTATCATGTCGGCAAGAATGCGATCGTATTCTGTCATAAGGTTTCCTATCTTGGCTTGTGATTCTTATCAAATAGGCTAGCCAATCCTTGTGCTAATTCACAGGTGGGTTGCCAACCAGTAATTCGTGTAATGTCGGTATTATCGCACAACCAATCGCTATGCGTAATCTCGCGTATTTTGCCCGGGGTTAACATGGGGGCATAAGCGAGTACTTTGGCAGCATGAAAATTAGTCCAAGCCACCAGTTTTAATAGGCCAATTGGAATGGATAAGCGTCTTATCTTGCCACCATGACGCAAAACCTGTTCGGCAATGCGGATGACGCTGGGCCAATCGTAACCGCCGCTATGACCGTCGTCTAACTCAAAGGTTTGACCGTCAGCGCTATTTTGGCTTAAACAGTGCACCATGGCCGCTGCTAAATCGTCCACGTGTATGATGGAAAATCGTCCATCCGCGCCGGCGGGCAAGGGTGCAAGGCCTTTTTCCATGCTTTGAAATAAGGGCAATAATTCGCGATCGCCTGGTCCATAAACCGCGGGTGGGCGAAAGATGGTCCAGCGTAAGGGGCTGCGTTTAATGGCTAATTCGCCACGCCATTTGCTGCCTGCGTAATGCGATAGGTCGGGCATGCGCGCGGCTAGCGATGAAATAAGCAACAAGCGCGGCGGTTTGCTTTGTGCTGCTGCTACTTGCGCGACATGGTGTACGCCGGTTTCATTGATGGCATCGAAGTCAGCCCGCGTTATACCGCGTACCGCACCGGCGCAGTGTATCACTGCATCGGCCCCAGCCATCAAAGCAGTTAAGGAGGGGGTGTCGCCTAGTTCACCTGCTAGCCAAGTAAGCTTGTTGCTGTTGACCGGTAAACGCCCAGGCTTGGGCCTATATAAAGCGCGGACATGCCAGCCGGCTTGATTTAATTGCTTAATGAGGGCTGTGCCTATGAAGCCAGTGGCGCCGGTTAAGGCGACCAACTTAGTTTCATTTAGTGGGGAGGTAGCCATAGGCTAGGATAGGGCAGGCTTTTGATCTGACTTTACTTGGCTGGGCTGGCTGATACCGCCGCTTTTTGACGCAATAAATAATCTTTACGCGCGCCAGAACGGGATAATTTGCCAGACGAGGTGCGAGGCAAGGTGTGGCGTGGCACTAATTCGATGACGCAATTGATGCCCAATTCTTCGTGTATTTCTCTATGCAGACGCTGAGTTAACAGGTGCTGCTCATCACTATCGGTAATGTTGCATTGCACGATTAATACGGCAACTTCTTCTTGATCTGGGCCGGGTACGGATACGGCAGAGGCATCGACCGAACGTAATTCTGGCTGGCGTGTTGCAATTGCCTCTATGTCTTGCGGCCAAATGTTACGACCGTTGATAATCAACATGTCTTTATGGCGGCCGGTAACAACGATTTGACCGTCCACTAAATAGCCTAAATCACCGGTATCTAACCAGCCGTCGGCTGATAGTACTAGCTGTGTTTGTTCTGGCAACTCAAAGTAGCCGGACATGATGCTGGGGCCGCGTACATTGATGCGGCCTATGTGCATATCGGGTAGGGACTTGCCGTTTTCATCGAGCACCAAAACCTCGTGTTTTGGCAAAATGGGGCCGCAACGGACAAAGCTGCTGCCAGTATTGGGGCTGACTTTAGTGGCAATTAAATTGTCGGCTAAGTCATCGCTGTCTAGCCAATCTACCACCACGCCAGTGCCCAGCGGTGCAAAGCTGAGGGCCAATGAAGTTTCTGCCATGCCGTAGCTTGGTACAAACGATGTAGCGTTAAAACCGGCTGGCGCGAGCAGCTCACAAAAGCGATCGGTTAATTCCACGTGTATGGGTTCGGCGCCTATGCCTGCCACGCGCCATGCACTTAAGTCATACAGAGCAATGTCTTCTGGGCGTAGTCGGCGCACGCATAAGGCGTAGCCAAACGGTGGGCTAAATGAAATGGTGCCACGCGAACTGCTTAACAGTTCTAACCAGCGTCTTGGGCGCATGGCAAAGTCGCGCGTATCTAAGTAGTCAATGGAGCGTTGGCTAGCCATGGGGGCTAACAAGCAACCCACCAAGCCCATGTCATGGTAAAACGGTAACCAAGAAACCAAGCGGTCATCAACGCGAACATCCAAGCCATGGCCTGATGCTAATAGGTTGGCCATCACCGATTCTTGGGTAATGATCACGCCACGCGGGAAACCGGTGCTGCCTGAGGTGTATTGCAAGTAGGCCGTTTCGTTTGGGCCACTGGCTTTAAGTGTTACATTGCTTAAAGGCAATTCATCGAATGCGCTAGGGGCGTTGACAAATTGCAAGCCCAAGCCTTCGGCCGCTTCTGTTAAGAAAGGCAACAATTGGCTGGAAGACACTGCTAATGATGCGCGACAGCCTTTAAGCAAACCGTTTAGTTGATTAACATAGGCTTTGTGACCGCCGACATGGATTACTGCTGGAAGTGCAACCGGCACTAAGCCAGCGTATTGGCAGGCAAAAAAGAAGCGCAAAAAATCCGGGTTGGTTTCAGCCACGATGGCGACACGGGCGCCACGTTCTAGAGGAAAAGACCATAAGCGTTTAGCTAAAGTTTGCGCTTGTTCGCGCAGTTCACGGTACGGTAGTACGGTAGCAAGCTTGCCATTGCCGGCATAGAAGTTCGTGCCAGATTCACCTTGTGCGGCATAATCTAGGGCGCTGGCCAATGAATCGAAATCGGCTAAACGCAAGGGCAATGCGCTTAAAGTCGGGGTTGCCGACGCGGTGATTTCAACATTTGCTGCTTGATTCAATTGGCATCCTTACTTTGACTAAATAAATAAACCCGCTACGCTTACAGCTGAGCCAAAAAATGGCTATAAAAACTGTTCGACAGTATAACAGAATATGTTGAAACGATTTAGTTTCAGTCAATAATTAGCCAGTCGTATTGTGGTAAACTTTTTGTCATTACCTTGTTTTTTAGTCTAGATTATGAGCCCCAGCATTCAAAATAGCCTCTCACTTCGTATTGTTCCAGTCAGCAATAAAGCCGATTTGGCAGAATTTATTCGTCTGCCGGCGGCTATTTTCAAAGACGATCCGCATTGGATTTCCCCTTTGTTTCTTGAGCGAAAAATCCATCTTTCTCCTAAGCAAAACCCCTACTTTCAGCATGCCAAAAGTCAAGCTTGGATAGCTTGGCGGGGGGATGTGGCGGTGGGCAGAATCAGTGCGCAGATTGATGATTTGCACTTAGCGCAACATCATGATGCCACTGGTTTTTTTGGCATGCTCGATGCCGAAGACAAACAGGAAACCTTTGCTGCGCTCATTGCTACGGCAGAGCAATGGTTGGCTGAACAAGGCATGCGCCGGGTGCGTGGGCCTTTTAATTTGTCTATCAATGAAGAGATGGGTTTATTGATAGATGGCTTTACTGATCCGCCGGTGTTCATGATGAGCCATGCGCTGCCCTATTACCGTGAGCACATCGAGCAGTGTGGCTACCATAAAGCAGTCGACACCTTGGCCTATTTAATTAATCCTAATTTTGTGGCGCCGCCGGTGATGCAGCGTTTGTTAAAAATGGCGTCCGAAAGAGTGACGGTCAGAACCTTGGACCGCAAACGCTTTGATGAAGAAATCATGTTGTTACGCGACATCTTTAACGATGCTTGGTCGGAGAATTGGGGTTTTGTGCCGTTCACTGAAGCGGAGTTTAAAGAACTTGGTCAAAATTTAAAATTCTTATTGCACGACGAATACATACAGATTGCCGAGGTTGATGGTGAGGCAGCTGGATTCATTATAGGCATGCCTAATATCAATGAGGCCATACGCGATTTGAACGGTAAATTGTTCCCGTTTGGTTGGTTAAAATTGCTTTGGCGGCTTAAAGTACGCGGTCCAGCAAGTGGTCGAGTGCCCTTAATGGGCGTGCGCAAGGAATTTCAAAAGACGCGGCTGGGGCCAGGGTTGGCGTTTCTAATTATCGATGCAGTGCGCAATGAATTGCACAAACGCGGCGCGCATAGGCTGGAGTTGTCATGGATATTGGAAGACAATGCCGGCATGCGTAACATCATAGAATCGATAGGCGGCACGGCGTATAAGCGTTACCGCGTGTACGAGCGTGAGCTTTAGGTTTTTGACGCCGATAAACCCCTCTTCACCACAGAGACACGGAGGCACAGAGAAAACCTTAACAAAATCTAATGCCTATAAATGCAGGCAGAACTAGTTACACAAGCAACCGGCGCACTCAAATAAAACCCCATCTGTTCTAGTGAGATCAAAAATCAGCCTGTTGGTTTTTGATCTTCTCTGTGCCTCCGTGTCTCTGTGGTGAAGGATTTTAAAAAATAAAACCACAGCGAATGGCGAAGTTTAGAGAGTGGCTATTTCAGTACAAATTCTTTAGGTAACAGCACCCAGATTTTCCCACTTTGTTTCATGGCGCCGGCTTTGGCGCCAGCCTCTGCTCCGGCTCCCCAGAAAAAGTCTGCACGTACACCGCCTTTAATGGCGCCGCCGGTGTCTTGCGCCATCATTAAACGTTTTAGCGGTTTGTTATTATTCGGTTGCGTGGTGGATAAAAATACCGGTGCACCCAAGGGCACGAATTTAGGGTCCACGGCCACGGCGCGTTCAGCCAAAATAGGCACGCCTAAAGCGCCTATAGGGCCAGGCAAGCCACTGGGCAATTCCCTAAAGAAGACAAAGCTGGGGTTGTTGTTGAGCAATTCTCGGAATTTGAGTGGATTGTTTTTCACCCAGTTTTTAATGCCAGCCATGGAGGCATTCGCACTGCTGAGTTCGCCGCGTTCTATTAGCAAACGACCCACGGAGTTATAGGTGTGGCCATTTTGGTCGGCATAGCCAACCATGACTTGTTCGCCGTTTTCCAATTGCACCACACCTGAGCCTTGTATCTGTAGAAAAAATACGTCGACGATGTTGTCGATGTAGATTAATTCGCGGCCTTTAATTGGCGAATTGTCGGTTTCAATTTCGGCGCGGTTGAAATACGGCACCAGTTTATTGCCCACCAGTCTGCCGCGCACCCGTTTGTATTTGAGTTCGGGGTATTGGCTGTCTAATTCGACGGTAATTAAGTCGGGTGGCGTCGTGTATAGCGGGTAAGGGTATTTAGCAGATTTGCTACGGCTGCCTTTTAAAATCGGTTGGTAATAGCCGGTAATCAAACCGCTTTCATTGCCGTCCGGATTGGTGGTTTTATACACACTAAAGTTTTGTTTCAAGTAGGCACGTATGCTGTCTGAATCGGGTTGGTTATTGTTTTGCTGGCTAAGCGTAGTAGCTGCATCGCAGGCATTTTTCCAGATGGGTTTTTTAGCTAACGCGGTGCAGCTTTGTAACCACGCCGGCCAAGCCAAACTTAGGTTATCGGCATCGCTTTGGTTGGTGCTAAGGCCGTCCACCTCATCCCATTGTGCCGGTTTGAGTAGGCCGTAATCGGCTATTTTAATGTCCGCCGGTTTGCTTGGTTCGCTTACGGGGGCTGATTTTTCTGTGGGTTTTTCTGCCGCTTTATCGCAGACGCAATCGGGCTTCGTGCTCGCCGGTGGCTGAGGTTTTAATAATGGGTTGGCGCAGCCAAATAAGCCTAGGCTAAGTAATAAAGCTACACTGAATCGGCAAGAGTGTTTGAATAATGGCATGATTTAAGGGTGCTAGCTTCAGTGAAAATTAATGCAATACTCTGGGCATGCTTAAGGTGAATGCCGGTACCACGGCATCAAAGGCCGTGCCATCGTCAGCGACCATTTGGTAGCTGCCATGCATTTTGCCATTAGGCGTAGTGAGCACGGTGCCGCTGGTGTATTCAAAAAGTTGACCAGGTTTAAGCAAGGGTTGCGCACCGACGACGCCCAAGCCGCGTACTTCTTGTTGTTCGCCATTAAACTCATCGATAATCCAATGCCGGCTGATGAGTTGGGCGGTGACATTGCCGGTGTTGATAATTTTTATGTGGTAAGCAAAAGCGTAACGATTGCGTTCAAGGTCGGATTGATCAGGTAGAAATTCGGTTTCAACCGTGACCACGCATTCGTAACGTTTAGCGGCTGCAGTCATCAGGTAATGAGGCCGGTGGTTGGCGAGCTTGGGCTGGCAGAATACAATTTCTTAGGCATGCGCCCAGCTAGGTAAGCTTCACGGCCAGCTTCCACGGCTTTTTTCATAGCGCTGGCCATTTTTATTGGGTCGCGCGCGGCGGCAATGGCGGTATTCATTAGCACACCTTGGCAACCGAGCTCCATGGCAATCGCGGCATCAGATGCGGTGCCAACGCCGGCGTCGACTAAGACCGGAATGTTGGCATTGGCAATGATGATTTGTAAATTCCATGGATTCAAAATGCCCATGCCAGAGCCAATTAAAGAGGCCAGTGGCATCACCGCACAACAACCTATTTCTTCTAATTGCTTGGCAATAATGGGGTCATCTGAGCAATACACCATGACGTCAAAGCCGTCTTTTACCAAGACTTTTGCGGCCGCTATGGTTTCTATCATGTTCGGGTAGAGCGTGTTTGGGTCGCCCAATACTTCCAATTTCACTAGCGTGTGGCCATCGAGTAATTCACGTGCTAAACGCAAGGTACGCACGGCATCATCGGCTGAATAGCAGCCGGCGGTATTGGGTAAATAGGTAAATTGATCAGGCGGCAAAAAGTCCAGCAAGGACGGTTCGCCGGCGGTTTGGCCTATGTTGGTGCGGCGTATGGCCACCGTCACTATCTCTGCTCCGCTGGCGTCTATGGCGGCACGCGTTTGCTTAAAATCTTGGTATTTGCCGGTGCCTACCAATAAGCGCGATTGGTAGGTTTTATCTGCAATTTTTAATAAATCTGACACGGTTGTATCCTTAATAGGGTGACTAGGCTGGCTTGGTGATTAGGCTGCTAGATTAGCCACCACCCACTGCGCCTACAATTTCCAATTGATCGCCTGTTGCTAGTGGCGTACTAGCAAACTGACTGCGTGGCACAATTTCACCGTTGCGTTCTATGGCCAAGCGCTTACCTGCTAAATTAAGATCAAGGACGAGCTCGGCCACAGTCATATGGGCCACAGTAAAATCGCGTGCTTTTCCGTTGATGGTCAGTTGCATGGGCTGAAATAATTGGATAATTTAAAGCACTATTTTACGAAAATAATGGGACCATTAGCAAACCTTATCTCAGCTATTTAGTGGCCACGACTTAGGCATCCAAAATTGCTGGGCGCGTTGTACAATAGTTAAAAATTTTGTTGGTGGCTTGAGCCTGGTTTAGCTTAAGTTCGCTGTAATTTGACCCGCCTTTTTTGTAGAAAGTCCATCATGAATCTTCAAAGTGAAATTGCTGACATCAATACGCCTACCGGTATTATGCGTACCTATATTCATCGTCCGCTGAATCAAGCCAAGCCCAATCAGACCTACCCAACGGTGTTGTTCTATTCGGAAATTTTTCAGCAAACCGGTCCAATCGAAAGCGCCGCTAAAATCATCGCCAGCCATGGATACGTAGTCTTGGTGCCCGAGGTGTTCCATGAGCTCAATCCCATAGGTACGGTGTTGGCCTACGACGATGCTGGGCGAGATAAGGGCAATGCCGATAAAGCGGCCAAGGATGTGCAAGGCTATGATACGGACAATGAAGCGATGATCGCTTTTGTAAAACAGCAAGCTTGGTACGATGGCAACATTGGCGCCATGGGATTTTGCATAGGTGGCCATTTAGCCTTCCGTGCGGCTTTGCAGCCTGAGATTAAAAGCACGGCTTGTTTTTATGCCACCGATTTACATGCATTGACCATCCCCAATAAACCCGGTCAACACAGCATGGAAAGATTGGCCGACATCAAAGGTGAGTTGTTGATGATTTGGGGTAAGCAAGACAACCATATTCCAACGGCCGGACGCCGTCAGGTGTACGACAAGATGACCGCTGCTAATTTGTTATTCACTTGGCATGAGTTTAATGCGCAACACGCTTTTATGCGCGATGGCGATGAGCGCTACGATGCCCAGACGGCCTTATTGTGTTATCAGTTGGCGCTTAATTTATTTAGCCGCACCCTTTAATTATCGCTAAGCAACCCTATATTAGGGTTCGTATGGCATGCAACCCATTGCCATTTGTAGCCGGTTTTTTTATGCATAGGAGTCATGTATGAAACGCATTATTTATTTTTTAGTTACTAATTTGGCCATTGTTTTAGTGCTTTCTATCACCATGCGCTTATTGGGTGTGGAGCCCTATTTGAATGCCAATGGCTTGGATTTAGGTAATTTGTTGGCCTTCGCTGCCATCATGGGTTTTGGTGGTGCCTTTATTTCACTGGCCATGTCTAAGTGGTCGGCCAAGCGTATGTCCGGTGCCGTGGTGATTACTGAGCCGAAAACCCTGACAGAAATTTGGCTAATGAAAACCGTGCGGGTGCAAGCGGAGATTGTCGGTATACAAATGCCCGAGGTGGCGGTATTCGACTCCCCGGAAGTGAATGCCTTTGCTACCGGCATGACGAAAAACAGTGCCCTAGTTGCCGTGTCTAGTGGCTTGCTTAATGCCATGAGCAAGGACGAAGCCGAGGCCGTGCTGGCACATGAAGTGTCGCACGTTGCCAATGGCGACATGGTGACCTTGACCTTGATACAAGGTGTGGTCAACACTTTTGTTATGTTCTTCTCGCGCATCATAGGTTACACCGTGGACAAGGTGATTTTTAAAACGGAAAAAGGCACTGGCCCGGCTTTCTTTATCACCATGATCATCGCTGAATTATTGTTGGGTGTGCTGGCTAGCATGGTGGTGATGTGGTTTTCGCGTCAACGTGAATTCCGTGCTGATGCCGGCGCTGCGCGCTTATCCAGCGCCAATAAAATGATAGCCGCTCTGCAGCGTTTGCAAGCGGTGCATGAGCCTAGCGTGTTACCTAAACAAATGGTGGCATCGGGCATAGCCGGTGGTAATTCAAACTGGACCAGCTTGTTTGCTAGCCACCCAAGCTTGAGTGCGCGGATTGCGGCGCTAGAGGCTTTGTAAGAACGTATTCACCACATGCCGCATGGGAATGCCCTGCGGTATCTGTGGTGAAAAGGTTTGAAAAACAAAAAAGGGTAGAGCTGTAGGTCGGGCTTCAGCCCGACGAAATAGAAGCAAAAACAGGCTGAGCTAAGCAATAAAAAAGGGGCATATCTGCCCCTTTTTTATTGTGCTAATGCTAAGTCTTAAATTTCTAGCTGTGGACGGCTGGCTTCTGGCCAATCCAAGTGGAAGAACTGACCACGCGCTTGATCCACACGCTCGTAGGTGTGTGCACCAAAGTAATCACGTTGACCTTGCAGCAAGTTTGCTGGCAAGACCGCACTGCGGTAGCCGTCGTAATAGGCCATCGCCGCTGCAAAGCCTTGCGCAGGAATGCCGTTAGTCACTGCTAAGGCAATCACTTTACGCCAGCCGGCTTGACCTTCGTTCATCGCATTGGTGAAGTACGGATCCAACATCAAGTTTTTTAAACGAGAATTTAAGGCATAGGCATCCGTGATTTTTTGCAAGAAGCGAGCGCGGATAATGCAACCACCGCGCCAAATTTGTGCAATTTCACCGAAGTTAAGTTTCCAGTTATAAGCCACTTGCGCTTTGTCTATCAATTGGAAGCCTTGTGCGTAGGCGCAGATTTTTGAGCAATACAAGGCGTTTTTAATCGCATCAATAATGGCTTTTTTGTCTGTTTCAACTTTGATCGTTGGGCCTTTTAAGATTTTGCTTGCTTCAACGCGCTCGTCTTTCAAGCTGGACAGCGCACGGGCGTAAACGGCAGCAGCAATGGCGTTAGCTGGCGCACCTAATTCTAGGGCGTTGGCTGCAGTCCATTGACCTGTACCTTTTTGACCGGCCGTATCCAAGATTTTGTCGACCAAGAAGCCTGGGCCCATCGGGTCTTTTTGTTGCAGTATGTCAGCGGTAATTTCAATCAAGAAGCTGGATAATTCGCCTTTGTTCCACTCTTCAAATACTTTACCGATTTCATCGGCTGGCATGCCTAGCAAGTTTTTCATCAACCAGTAAGCTTCGCAAATTAATTGCATGTCGATGTATTCAATGCCGTTGTGCACCATTTTTACGTAGTGACCAGCACCGTCTGGACCTATGTATTCTGCACAAGAGAATCCACCTACCACCGGTTTACCAGGTTTGCCACCTTCCATAGGCTCGCCGGTGACGGCGTCCACTTTAGCGGCAATGTCACGCCAGATAGGCTCTAAACTGGCCCAAGCTTTGCGTGTGCCTGAAGGCATTAAAGACGGGCCGAAGCGTGCGCCAGTTTCGCCACCGGATACGCCAGAACCAATAAAGTCTATGCCTTTAACGGCCAATTCTTTTTCGCGGCGTATGGTGTCTGTCCACAATGAGTTACCGCCGTCGATGATGATATCGCCTTGCTCTAAGAACGGTAACAAAGCATTGATGGTCACGTCTGTTGCGCTACCGGCTTTTACCAATAAGATGATTTTACGAGGGCGTTTGATGCTTAGTACAAACGAAGCTAAATCGGCATGACCAATGACGCGCTCAGCAGACGGCTCATTTTTTTTGCATTCTTCAATGAAGTTCACCATTTTTTTTGAGTCGCGGTTATAGACCGCAATGGTGTAGCCGTGATCGGCAATATTTAGGGCTAAGTTTTGGCCCATAACAGCTAGGCCAACTAGGCCAATATCAGCATTTTTTGTAGACATTTATCTTCTCTTTTGGAGTTGTTTAATGGAAAGGGTATTTTTGTAGGCAAGATTATAAAACTTAATGGACCATTAAGTTGTGAAATATTGCTTAAATTTAGACTTTATTTTATAAAAAAGCGTTTCTTGCTGGGCGCGCAAAAAGCGCTATGAAGTTGCTTGAACGAATTTAGTAATCGTTACTTCTGCCGCTGGAATAGCCTTGGGGAACATCATTTTGCCATTCGTTGCAGGCAGCACAACGGTGATCATGCATGGTAGGGCAGAGAATGAGTTGGTCATGCCCACAAAATTTGCATTTATCAGGCCCATGCTTGCCTGTTTTATGGTGGGTTTCATGATGCTCGGTGGCGACTTTTGCACCACCTAAACCGTATTTATTATCCATGGTTATCTCCACAGTTAATGCCGTATCGAGCTACAAAATTACGCCAATTTTTACTTGCATGCAAGCGATTTAATCGCCGTTGTGGATCACGCTGTATCAGCTGTCTTTAGTGTGGCCGGCACGAGTTAATCTATCTAAAACAGCTGCCCATTCAGCAGTTGCGGCCGGCAGCTGAATCAACAATCGGTCTAGCTTAAGGTCGTCCAAGGCATGCAGCACACTGTATAACTGCTCTGCTACCTTTGCCGGTGCGCTATTCAACACCACCGTATGGCAATTGGCTTGTTCGCCTGAACCCACGACCAAGGCGGCGCAGCTAAGTCCGGATTGTTGTAAGTGCTTACTGGCAAGAATCAGGCTGGCTCGGTCTTTAAATAATGCCGTGGGTGTGCGCGGGGAATAGTGCAATTTATGTTGGCCAGGCGCTTTAGGGGTGGAGGCTGCTAATCCGCTATTGTTGGCTAAGGCCTCAGGAGGTTGGCCAGCGACACGGCTGATGTCGGCTTCACTGATCATGCCAGGCCGTAACACCCTCCAAGAGCCATCTGCGCTGACGCTGACGATGCTGGATTCTATGCCCACCTGACAGGCGCCACCGTCTAACACTGGCATGCTGGCCCCTAAGCCTGCTTCTACATGGGCGGCGGTGGTTGGACTAAGTTGCGTGAATAAATTAGCCGAAGGCGCGGCCACACTCAATTGACTGAGTTTTAATAAAGCCAGCGTTAGTGGATGATTGGGGATGCGCAGGGCAATGGTGGACTCACCACCTCTTACTACTTTAGAAACATGGTTTTTTGCTGGCAAAATCAAGGTAAGTGGGCCGGGCCAAAATGCCTGGGCCAGCTTGACTGCCGTGTCAGGAAAAATGCTGGCCCAATCTTGGACTTGGGCTATGTCGCTGATGTGCACAATCAGTGGGTGATCGGCTGGGCGTTGTTTGGTGCTAAAAATTTTAGCCAAAGCTAGGTCGTTACTGGCATCCGCGGCCAAGCCATAGACCGTTTCGGTCGGGATGGCAACCAGCTCACCTTGCTTCAGTTTGCTTGCGGCTTGTTCTAAGCTTATGCGCATAAAATTTAAGGCTAATTTCTAAAGTGGCTATTTTACTACTTATGCCAGTTTCCCATAACAAATGCCTGGCTATACGCTAAAATAGTGCATCTTAACCACGATAGAAAGTAACCATGAGCCACGCTGCCAATAACAAAATCATTGTAGAAAGCAATCCTGATCAAGCCCGTTTAGAGGCATTGAATGTTAAAAAATGGCCAACTTGGCAAAAAGAAGTGTCGGTGTTTCCTTGGACTTTTCCTGAACAAGAAATTGCTTACATCCTGGCTGGTGAATGCGTGATTACGCCTACCGGCGGCAAACCAGTGCGTTTTGCTAAAGGCGATTTGGTCACGTTTCCGGCTGGCATGACCGCCACTTGGGAAGTTAAGCAAGCGCTGCATAAGCATTACAAATTAGATGGCAACATTGTTAGCCAAACCTTTAGGCGCATTAAGGCGGCTCTAAAGTTAGCTTAGGCTGGGCAGGCATAAAGTTGGATGGGGGTGTTAGTGCGCCTAATCTATAGCGGCAGAGTCACACTAGGTCAATGACGACTCATCGGCGAGTGCTTTTAATGCATACGCTTACTGCCTTATTCACTGCACTAACCCGCCCATTTTAACCGCAAAGTAATTACAACACAGATTCATGAGTATATTTCGTCTACATAATCACGCTTTTCTTAAGCTGCTGATTTTTCGTGTGCTGATGGTGCTGGCTTATCAAATGATGGCCGTGGCCGTGGGTTGGCACATCTATGAAATTACCCACGACACCTTGGCCTTGGGTTTAATTGGTTTGGCTGAGGCCATACCCTACTTTGCTTGCGCACTGTTTGCCGGTCATGCGGTAGACCATTTTTACTCACGGCGTTTCTTTGGTGCGTTATCGGCACTGACCTTAGCCATCAATGCTTTCACCCTGACTTTGTTGGCGATGGGCGTCATAGGCAGCAGTGAAAATGCGTATTTATGGATTTATGGCTGCATCATGTTAACCGGCATAGAGCGGGCGTTCATTGCCCCAAGTTACAGCACCTTGTTTGCGCTGATATTGCCTAGGGAAGCCTACAATCGGGCATCTGGTATCAGCAGTTCGGTGTTTCAGGCAGGCTTAATAGTAGGGCCGGCTATTGGTGGTTTGTTGGTGGGGTTTGCTAGCAAGACCGCGGCCTATGGGCTGGCAACGGTTTTTTGTTTAGGTGCTGCCATTGCCATGTGGTCGATTAAAATAAAAGAGCCGTCCCCCGTAGCAGACAGCCCGGCTATCTTTACCAGCATAGGTCAAGGCCTGCGTTTTGTTTACAGCAACCAGATTGTTTTTAGTGCCTTATCCTTGGACATGTTTGCCGTCTTGTTTGGTGGCGCAGTGGCCATGTTGCCGGCGTTTATCAGTGAGGTGTATCAAATGGGTCCGGAGGGCTTGGGCATTTTGCGCGCTGCGCCGGCCGTTGGGGCAATCATGACCGGTTTGTGGCTAACTCGGCACCCCATTAATTACCATGCCGGCCGGTGGTTGTTGGGTGCAGTGGCGGGTTTTGGATTTAGCATCATAGGCTTCGCAATCAGCGATTCGTATTGGGTGGCCGCGCTATTGTTGCTAATGTCCGGTGTGTTTGATGGCATTTCGGTGGTGATGCGTACCAGCATATTGCAGTTGGCTACCCCCGATGCCATGCGTGGCCGCGTGTCGGCCATTAACGGTATTTTTATCGGATCTTCCAATGAATTGGGAGCCTTTGAATCTGGTTTAGCCGCCCGCGTCATGGGCTTGGTGCCGTCGGTCTTGTTTGGTGGTGCCATGACGCTTGCCGTGGTTGGTGTGACGGCTAAATTTGCACCTAAACTAAGGAAATTAGAATTGCATCAATTGGCTTAAATCAAGGCTTTATTTTTTGTTGGGCGCAGGGGCTCTTCCGGGAATAAGGCCACCACTGACCACCACCACTTTTTTGTCTTTTTTGGGTTTCTTTACTTCTTTGTTACTGCGTTCTTGTCCTTTGGCCATCAGAGTACCCCTTAATCATTAGTAAAAACTCACCGACCCATCATAGGCTGATGGCTAAATATAGGTGGTTTATTTATTCTAGGTGGTTCATTTATTCTAGGTGGTTCATTTATTCTAGGTGCGGTGCTGGGGCAAAATTGTTATGATGGTTTTAGATTAATTAAGGTGTGCTTTAAATGAATACATACGGTGAAATTTCAGCTAGCGAAT
>JACCDV010301714.1_pt1 | contig 29267 bp, 27 predicted proteins | sample 7446131 | NCBI WGS metagenome assembly JACCDV01 (sample SAMN15323448, study PRJNA562643) | freshwater metagenome | isolation source: river surface water | place: USA:Blue River Watershed | collected 2017-08-17 | reverse complement strand
GCCTATCCTGCCACCATCCGCATTTACTGGGTAATAATTTTCCGTCGCCACATCGGTGGGACCGGCGGCTAAACCAGCTAAACGCACGTGTTGCCAAAACAAGGCCGATTCTTCGGTGGCCGTAGTCGAACCATACAGCCCTTCAATGACTGCATCGCCAGGCGTCCCACCGGTGGTGGCATTGATTGCACCAGCCAGATGGCTGCTGGCAGCCTTATCATCGCCAGGCAATGCTTTAAACTTATCTTGATAACCGTAAAGATAGACTTGTATATTTTTAAAATCGGTGGCCATACTTTTCACCTTAGCGCTGTTAATCAACTCTTGACCCTTCAATACGCCGCCAAGCAGCAAGCCTATAATCACTAAAACGATAGCCAACTCAATCAAGGTAAAACCCAACTGTTGTTTTTTCATGTCGTTCTCCAAAATAATTTGTGATCTAACGATGAACATCAAAACTACCAGCGCTTACTGTGGAAATTTATCTAAGGCCAAACCAGCTAAAAATGCATAAAAACCGTACTTAAGAAAAATACAGTAGGCGGACAAAGATGATACCTTAATAATACTTAGTCCAGCGCTTTTATTCCGCACCAGCCGGACTAGGCAGCAAACCAATAGGCATAAAAAAAGGCAGCTTACGCTGCCTTTTTTACTGCAATTGCCTGTGGCTTAACGTAAGCCTTGAATATAATCCGCCACTGCGGCCATTTCTGCATCCGTCATTTTAGTTGCGATGGCCATCATCATAGGCGCATTGGCACGTTCGCCGGTGCGGAAGGTGCGTAACTGTGCCAATGTGTAATCGGCATGCTGACCGGACAAACGAGGAAATTGTTTGGGTATGCCGGCGCCATTGGCACCATGGCAACCTGCGCAAGCCGGCACATTATTAGCCGCAATGCCGCCACGGTAGATTTTTTCACCCAAGGAGCCCACGCCATTTGATTGGGCTTTACCCAAGACTATATTTTGACTAGAAAAATAATTAGCCACGCCTTTCATGTCCTCATCGCTTAACATGGCAGCCATACCGGACATCACCGCGTTGGCGCGCTTACCCGATTTAAATTCCGTCAATTGTTTGACGAGGTACTCCGGGTGTTGGCCAGCCAATTTTGGATTCAGGCTAATCACACTATTACCATCTGCCCCATGACAGGCTGCACAAACGGTACTGGTTATTTGTGCCACTGCATTTTTTTCAACTGGCGCAGCCACAGCCACTTTTTCAGCAGCGCTGGCACCGTGGGTAAGACCCAACATAAAATAGATAGCTGCCATTCTTACAGCGTTTAAGGTCATTGCACGACAAAATTGCATTTCCACTCCCAATTATCAAATAAACCGAGGCGAACCGCCCCAGTACCAAATCACTAATCTTAATTATTCAATCAATTAGCGTGGTATTTTAGCGAAAAACCCCTATTCGTGATAGCATTTTTCGCTGTTGTTAACTTAAGTTTTTTGCTCACAGTAATATACTGTGCTTAATCCACGGTGATTAAGCAAACTAGAATCGGACTACCATGCCTTTGTTTCAAAATGCTGCTTTTTATATTTCAGCACACCACTTACGCGATTTACCCATTGCCAGCGGCATAGAAGTAGCCTTTGCTGGCCGATCGAATGCGGGTAAATCCAGCGCACTGAACACCCTAGCCAACCACAATCGATTGGCTTTCGTCAGCAAACAACCAGGCCGCACCCAGCTGATTAACTTTTTCACATTGGGCCACGATAGGCATTTAGTTGATTTGCCGGGTTACGGTTATGCGAAAGTCCCCGAAGCCATGCGCGCGCATTGGCAAAACGTACTGGCCCGCTATTTAAGCGAGCGCTCCAGCTTAGGCGGCCTAGTATTGGTCATGGACAGCCGTCACCCACTGACCCCGCTGGACCGTCAAATGTTAGATTGGTTTTGCCCTAGCGGAAAACCGGTGCATGTTTTACTGACCAAGTCAGATAAATTATCCAGGGGCGAAGCCAGCCTGACGCTAAACCGTGTGCGCAAGGAATTGATTGAGACATGGGGCAACCATTACCACAGCGTATGCACCATACAACTTTTTTCCAGCCTCAAAAAACAAGGCGTTGAAGAAGCAGAAAAAGTCATTGGCGCCTGGCTGTTTGGCGAAGAACCAGAAGAGTTAGTTCGCAAAACCTTTGACTTGGACGTGGGCGACAAATCCGATAAACGCTAACTTTATTTCTTAGTAAACACCATGTCCCATACTCCATGGCCCAGCTTGATGCCACGGTTTTCAAATTTTGTGAGCGGTCGATAGCTGGGTTTTTCAGCGTACGCGTCTGCGCTGTTTTGCAACTGCGGTTCCGCTTTTAAGACGTCCATTACCCATACAGCGTATTCTTCCCAATCGGTAGCCACGTGCAAATATCCCGTAGGACGCAATTTACTGCACAGCAATTTGACAAATCCCGCTTGGATTAAACGACGCTTGTGATGACGCTTTTTATGCCAAGGGTCGGGGAAGAAAATATGTATGCCATCCAAACTTTCATCGGCCAGCATGCTTTGTAAAACTTCCACCACATCGTGCTGAATAATGCGTATGTTAGTAAGCGCCAACTCTTCAATTAACTTAAGCAGCGCGCCAACGCCTGGCGTGTGCACCTCAACAGCCAAGAAATCACAGTCGGGTAAAGTTTGGGCAATTTTTGCCGTGGTTTCACCCATACCGAAGCCTATCTCGAGTATTTTTTTGCTCTCAGCTCGATTGAATTTTTCAGTTAAATCGATAGCGGCGGGCGCGTAGTCTATGGCAAACTTAGGTCGACCAACCGCCAGCGCATGGGCTTGACCTTTGGTCACGCGACCTTGCCGAAGAACAAAGCTGCGTATGGGTCGTTTTTTTAAATCGCCGTCTGTGTCGGCTTTAGGGGCAAGGATAGGGTTTTTAGTCATGGCTGGCATTATACCAATTAGGCTAGCTTTGGCCTTATAAAGTATGCGATTTATCGCCGCGGCTAAAGCCGAGTAGGGGTTCGCTCAGGTTTTTAGTAAACGCCATGACTTTAAACAAATCGCCCATTTCAGCAGGCGACAACAAGGTTTGCGCTGCCGCCGCCAGCGGTGCATAGCGAGCCACATCGTCAGGCGCCACCTGCTCCATGAGTTGCAGTATGCCGGCATTCATTAAAAATTGGGCTTGGCTGCAAAAGCCAGCTAGGCTTAAGCCATGGTTAACGCCGGCATAGGCTATGCTGGTGAAATCCACATGGGCGGTGATGTCTTGCAAACCCACATGCACTAGAGGATTGCTATGTGCATGGTGTTGATAATGGCACATCAAGGTGCCTTGATTGCGTTGCGGGTGGTAATACTCACGCGCCGAGAAGCCATAATCAATCAAGATAATCGCGCCGCGCTGCAAGCTCAGCGCAAGACTAGCAATCAATGCGCTGGCCGCCGGGCAAAATTCCGTCAGGTAGCCACTGGCTAAATTTTGTTGTGTCGCTATGCTTAGCAAATGCGCCGAGGTAATCGATTTATCCTGCCAAACAAAGCCATCCTGCCAAGCCACACCACGCTCACGCAAGCCCTGCTCGGTCGCAAGCACCAAATGCACTGGAATGGCATCCAACACCTCGTTAGCCAACATCACCCCGTTAAAATCCGTGGGCAAGGCACTCAACCATTGCACGCGCTGCAATAAAGCCAAAGGCAACTTGGCTTGCAATGTTTCCAACTGCACTTGACGTAAGTGGTCACTTACTTCGAGTATGAAATACCGCGCTGGCAAGCATTGCGAGTCGGCCAAGGCTAACAACAGATCGGCCGCCAACTTACCCGTGCCGGCACCCAGCTCCAATACATCACCAGGCATTTCTTGAAAAATTTGGGCAATTTGTTGGGCGAGGGTACGGCCAAACAAGCTGGTCATTTCTGGTGCAGTGACAAAATCACCACCGTCTTTTTTTAATTGGCTGAACTTTTGCCGGCCGGCAGTGTAATACCCTAGGCCAGGCGCATAAAGTGCCAGCTGCATGAAGGTAGAAAAGTCTAGGCAACCGCCTGCTTGTGCTATGTGCTCGCGTATGAGCAAGCCTAGTTGCTCGCTGTGATTTTCTGCATGGGCCGTCGGCCCGGGTAAAGTAGTCATAGACTTCGATTATAATAGCTAACCATCAAGATGGGATTAAAGCGTGGAAACTGACATTACAAATAAAGTGATACTGATTACCGGCGGCGCTAAGCGTGTAGGCGCTGCGATCTCTCGCCTGCTGCACGCCTCGGGCGCAAACTTGATGATCCATTACAAAAGCTCACTTAATGAGGCGCGGGCTTTGCAAGCTGAGCTAAATTTGCAACGCCCCAACTCGGTGGCGATTATTCAAGGCGATTTACTAAACATTCCCAGCTTAGCTAATTTGATTAGCGAAACTGTCCAACATTTTGGCCGCTTAGACGCACTTATTAATAACGCTTCCACCTATTACGCCAGCGAAATTGGCGACATTGATGAAGCAAAATGGCTAGACCTAATGGGCAGCAATTTAAAAGCGCCTTTGTTTTTATCGCAAGCGGCCGCGGTTGAATTGCGCAAAAACCACGGGTGCATAGTCAACATAACCGACATGCACGTGGAGCGCCCCAAAAAAGGCTACATCGTCTACAGCGTTGCTAAGGCCGGCTTGGTCACTCTGACCAAGTCCTTGGCCCATGAATTAAGCCCAGAAGTGCGTGTGAATGCAGTAGCCCCCGGACCGGTACAATGGCCGGAAAACAACCCGCAATTTGATGAAGTCTACCGGCAGCGGGTAATTAACCAAACCTTACTTAAACGCGTAGGCGTAGCCGACGACGTGGCGAAAGCCGTTAAATTCCTCATTGCCGACGCCCCATTTATTACCGGTCACGTGCTGGCCGTTGACGGTGGACGCTCTTTAAATCTTTGACTGTCGTGCAGTTAACTCTCAAGCCCTAGCCTAAAATCATGATCAAACATTTACCTGCCGAGTACTCCAACAATTTCATTAAGCTGAGAAACGGCTTAATCAGTGCGACCGGCAAAGCCATAGGCGATTACAACATGATAGAAGATGGCGACACGGTACTGGTGTGCATGAGTGGCGGCAAGGACTCGCATGCCATGTTGATGATATTGCTGGCCTTACAAGAACGCGCCCCCATAGACTTCAAACTCATCGCCATGAATTTGGATCAGAAGCAGCCAGGTTTCCCGGCCGACATTTTGCCGGCTTACTTTGAAAAATTGGGGGTAGATTACCGCATCGTCAACGCCGATACTTACTCTATCGTCAAAGAGAAAATTCCTGAAGGTAAAACCACCTGCTCTTTGTGTTCACGACTGCGTAGGGGCGTCATTTATACCACCGCCAAAGAATTGGGGGCCAATAAGATAGCGCTGGGGCATCACCGTGATGACATCGTGGAAACCTTATTCCTTAATCTGTTTTTTGGCGCGAAAATGAAAGCCATGCCACCTAAACTCGCAACCAACGACAAACAAAACATAGTGATACGCCCCTTAGCCTATTGCAGTGAAAAAGACATAGCCAGCTACGCGCGGCAAATGGCATTTCCTATCATTCCATGTGATTTGTGTGGCAGCCAAGAAAATTTACAGCGGCAAAAAGTGAAAGACATGCTGCAATCCTGGGAGCGCGAGCAGCCAGGAAGAATCAATAACATCTTCCGCGCCATAGGCAATGTTGAGCCATCCCATTTGGCCGACTTCAATTTATACGACTTTAAAAACTTAAGCCAAGCTAAAGTTGATGATGAAGATCCCTTGTTTGGTGACATCGCCCAGGCAGATAATGCGCTAAATATCGCCATCAGCAATGACACGCGCATCGAGTTTGTGCGTAAATAAATTATTGGCTTATCAGCATTTACCTTGTTATCATCACGCTAATCCCTTAAACATAGCCCCTTCCCTAGGCATTCATGTCCAAACTGTTAATAGTTGAATCCCCTTCTAAAGCCAAAACCCTGAAAAAATACCTGGGCGGCGACTTTGAGGTGCTGGCCTCTTATGGTCACGTCCGCGATCTTATTCCAAAAAATGGCGCGGTCGACACCAACAATAATTTCGCCATGAAGTACGACATCATAGAGCGCAACAGCAAGCACGTGGATGCCATAGCCAAAGCGGTTAAAAATGCTGACAGCATCTACCTCGCAACCGATCCGGACCGCGAAGGCGAAGCTATTTCATGGCACATAGCAGAAATTTTGCGGGCTAAAAATTTACTGAAAAACAAAATCATGAAACGGGTGGTGTTTCATGAAATCACCAAAAATGCCGTGGAACACGCCATTGCCGAACCGCGCGACATATCCATGGACATGGTCAATGCGCAACAAGCACGGCGGGCATTGGATTACTTGGTCGGCTTTAATTTATCACCGCTACTTTGGAAGAAAATTCGGCGCGGCCTCTCTGCTGGCCGCGTGCAAAGCCCCGCCCTGCGTTTAATCGTCGAGCGTGAACTGGAAATTGAAGCCTTTAAATCGCAAGAATATTGGTCCGTTCATTTAGATGCACTAAAACACAGCCATGGCTTCACGGCCAAATTAGTGCAGTTAAACAATCAAAAAATAGAACAGTTTTCCTTAATCAACCACGACCAACAAGGCGACGTGGTTGGCAAACTGTTGCTAGCCAGCGCAGGCAAAACGACGGTTTCTCGGGTGGAAAAGAAGCAACGCAGCCGCAGCCCGGCAGCGCCATTCACCACCTCGACCTTGCAACAAGAAGCCGTGCGCAAACTAAGCTTTACCACCACGCGTGCCATGCGTATCGCGCAGCAACTTTATGAAGGCGTGGATGTTGGCAGCGGCACTGTCGGCTTGATTACCTACATGCGTACCGACTCATTTAATATGGCGACTGAAGCCATTATGCAGATTCGCGATTACGTAAAAAAACACTTCGATCCAGACTACTTACCTAAAACAGCGGTGGTCTACAAAACAAAATCAAAAAGTGCACAAGAAGCCCACGAAGCGATACGCCCAACCGACATCAATCGCACCCCAACTAAACTCAGGCAATACTTAACAGACGAGCAGTTCAAGCTGTACGAAATGATATGGAAACGCGCGCTGGCCTGCCAAATGGCAGCGGCTAAATTTGATGCGGTGAGCGTGGACTTAAGCGTAGGCAGTGACGCCAATCTATTTCGAGCATCCGGTCAAACCTTGGTATTCCCAGGCTTTATTGCGGTTTATATGGAAGGCACCGACGACGAGGAAGAAGAAGGCGAGAGCAAATTACCGCACCTAGAAACCGGTGAAGTGCTGACGGTAGAAAAAATATACGGTGAACAACATTTTACCGAACCGCCGCCGCGATTTGGCGAAGCCAGTTTAGTGAAACTATTAGAAGAATACGGCATAGGCCGCCCGTCTACCTACGCCAGCATTATCAGCACCTTGCAAGACCGAGAATACGTCCTGCTGGATAAAAAACGCTTCACCCCTACCGACGTAGGGCGCGTAGTGAATAAATTTTTAACCGAGCATTTCACTAAATACGTTGATTACGACTTCACCGCCAACTTAGAAAACGCCTTAGACAGCGTAGCCGATGGTCAGCGCGAGTGGATTCCACTGATGGATGAATTTTGGCAAGGATTTAACCAGCAATTACTCAGTAAAGCCAATGTCGACAGACCCGGCAACGAACTCATAGACGAAGCCTGCCCTAAATGCGGCAAGCCTTTGCAAAAACAACTGAGCCGTTACGGCACCTTTATCGGCTGTACCGGTTATAACGACGAACCAAAATGCGACTACAAGCGCAGCTTAAATGGCGCCGCTCAAGGCGCTAGCGAGCCTGTTCTAATAGGCGTGGACGCGGCCAGCGGTAAAGAAATGTTGCTCATGAATGGCCCCTATGGCCCGTATTTACAATTGGGTCTGGCCGTAGAAGGGGATAAGAAAAAACCCAAGCGCGTCAGCGTACCTAAGGAAATACCCTTGGCCGACATGTCAGTAGAAACGGCCAGCATGGTACTGTCCTTGCCTAGGGATTTAGGTCTGCACCCAGACACCAATAAAAAGGTAGTGGCCAACATTGGTCGATTTGGCCCTTACATCAATCACGATGCCAAATTTAAATCCATCCCAAAAACCGACAGTGTCTTCACCATTGATTTAGCCGCTGCTGTGGCATTGTTAGCCGCCGCGCACACCGGCCCTGCACCCCTATGCACACTGGGCAACCACCCTAGCGAAGACGGTCAAATCGAGATCTTTGCTGGTCGTTACGGACCGTATGTTCAACACGGTAAGCTACGCGCCACCCTACCGAAAAGCATAGAGCCAGAGTCACTAACGATGGATGAGGCCTTGGAGTTACTTAAAGCCAAAGCGGCCAAAGGCGAACCGGCCAAGAAATCAGTTGTTAAGAAACCGGCGGTCAAAAAACCAGCCGCTAAGAAATCAGTTGCTAAAAAACCAGCGACTAAGAAACCAGCCACCAAGAAAGTAGCCGAGAAAAAAGTAAGCAGCAAAGCGGCGGCGAAAAAAGCACCGGCTAAGAAACCGGCTACCAAGAAAGCAGTCAATTAATAGACTAGGCTTAGCAGCCACAAAAAAGCGGCCCTTAAGCCGCTTTTTTTATTAGATGGACTTAGCCGTTAACGTGGTGGCCTAAAGAAGCCATTTCGTTATGCTCTATCCATTTACGAATTCGGTTGGCATCGCCTATACGGGACATTTTCCCTACGGAATTTAACAACACGATAATCATGGGTTGGCCAGAAATCTCCGCCTGCATTACCAAGCAACGCCCTGCCTCATTGATGAAACCGGTTTTAGACAAACCTATCACCCAATCGCCACGCCTAACCAAGGCATTGGTATTAACAAAATTGTTGGCACCGCCATGCAAGGTAATTTCCTGCGAGGCCGCCGTGCTTACTTGACGAATTTCAGGGTAGTGGTAGGCAGCATTCACCATTTTAGCCAAATCTTCGGCCGTCGATACATTGCTGCTATCCAAGCCAGTGGCATCATAAAAATGCGTGGCATTCATGCCTAACAAGACTGCTTTGCGATTCATCGCTGATAAAAAGGCATTCATGCCACCTGGGTAATTTCTGCCTAAAGCAGAAGCCGCACGATTTTCCGATGACATCAGCGCTAACTGCAATAATTCTGCGCGCGTGAGTTCCGTGCCTACCGACAACCTAGAGCGCGTACCTTTTAGGTAATCGACATCTTGATTGCTGATTGCCAACACCTCATCCATAGGCAAATGTGCGTCCAACATGACCATGGCCGTCATTAATTTAGTGACGGAGGCGATTGGTGTGGGTTGATTGGTGTTTTTTTCAAACAGCTTCTCACCGGTCAACTGGTTAATCACCAGCACTTTAGAAGAAGCTAATTGCAGCGGTCCGCTGCCATCGTAGGCCTTAGCATAAACCACTTTATGTTTACGACTGGACACCCTATGGTGACGGCTCTTAGACGAAACTTTATGTTTTTTACTGACATGGGCTTTGTGCTTGTGCGACTTTTTACCATCTGCATACACTGCCATAGGCGCAAAACTCAGCATGACTGCTATGTAAAAAAGTATGAATTTACGCATATAAAAGCCCATTTGTTTGTTGTCCATCATGCAGTTACAGACGAATACTATATAAAAACTTTAGCTTTGTCATCAATATATTTTACTATCCGCCCATTTAAATTTAAAAAAATTAAATGGGAATAATTGGATTAAGGCTAAAATAATCTTATCCCTTAAATACAAGCCTAATTAAGCCCATGAACATCCCTGCATCCCTGTTGTATAGCCCTGAACATTTATGGACCAAAGCCACGGCAGACGGGCTATGGGAAGCCGGCATCACCGATTACGCGCAAGAGTTATTAGGCGACATCGTTTTTATAGACGCGCCGGCAGTGGGCAGCAAACTAAAAGCCCATCAGGCGTGCGGCTTAGTGGAATCGGTTAAAACAGGGTCGGATTTGCACGCCTTGGTGGACGGCACAGTGGTGGAAATAAACCAAGCCTTGCTAACGAGCCCGGAATTAATTAACGACAAACCTTACCAAGCTTGGATATTCAAATACCAACCGACTGAGGGCCAGGACCCAGCCAGCAGTTTACTCAATGCCGACGCCTACAAAGCCTTGATAGCCAGCCTTTAGGCCAGATGCTTAACCTTAGGCTGCCATGTCGGTGGATTTAATGCCGTAGCCGCGGTCTCGGTAAAATCGAAACTTTAATCTTGCAGCGGCTTTATCGGCCTCGTCTGGACCCACCAATTCCACCAAATAGCGAAATCGACTGAAAAATGGCGGGTGTTGGGCTTGCAAGTTAATCAATACATCGTCTTTTGTTAAACCATCGTGCTGATGGCTAACCAATATGGAGGCCTCATGCAGCTGGCTGGTAGTGTGATCACTGCAGGCCAAAAAACTGCTGGCCGAGTGCTGCCAAAGCGCGGCTTGCACGGCCTCATTCATGGCTTCCCCCTGAGTGAAAACCATTAGCTCGCGGCCTTTTGCCAGCGCTTTTTCACACAACTCCGTGGTTTTTGCTAGCTTATCGTCCACATTGAAAAAAAATTCCACTCGGGTCATGGTGCTTGCATTAAACCTTAGGCTTTATTTGCCCTACGCACTAAAAATTCTGTGAGCAAAGGCACAGGGCGTCCAGTGCCGCCTTTTTCTTTGCCAGATTTCCATGCCGTACCGGCCACATCCAAATGCGCCCAATCGTACTTTTTGGCAAAGCGTGACAAGAAGCAGGCAGCGGTAATGCTGCCAGCCGCACGGCCGCCTATATTGGCCATGTCGGCAAAATTACTGTCTAATAAAGACTGGTAATCGTCCCACATAGGCATGTGCCAAGCCCTATCCAACGCCGACTCACCAGCTTGCAAGAGTTCCTCGGCCAGTGCATCGTTATTACTGAATAAGCCACTGGCATGGGGGCCCAAGGCGATAACACAGGCGCCGGTTAAGGTAGCCACATCCACCACGGCGCTGGGTTCAAAACGTTCCGCATAAGTCAGCGCATCACACAAGATTAAACGCCCTTCCGCATCGGTATTTAATACTTCTATGGTTAAGCCTGACATGCTGGTTAACACATCCCCCGGCCTGGTTGCTCGACCATCCGGCATGTTTTCACAGCTAGGAATAATGCCTATGACATTCAACGCTAAGTTCATTTCGCCGATGGCCTTAAAGGTGCCCAATACGCTAGCAGCCCCGCACATATCGTATTTCATTTCATCCATCTCACTGCCTGGCTTTAATGAAATACCGCCGGTATCAAAGGTAATGCCTTTGCCGACCAAGACCACGGGTTTTTGCTCTTTTTTACCTTTAAGGTGCTGCATGATAATGAATTTTGGCGGCTCTTCACTGCCTTGCGACACCCCCAAGAACGAGCCCATGCCTAATTTCTTCAAGGCATCGCGCTCCAAGATCTCGACTTTAAACTGGTGCGCTTTGCCCAAAGCCAAGGCTTGCTCGGCCAAGTAAGTTGGCGTACACACATTGGGTGGCAAATTACCCAAGTCTTTAGCCAAACTCACCCCAGCCGCCAAAGCCTGGCCCTCTGCCAAGCCCAGTGCAGCCGCTGATGCATCAGCCGCGGCAAGCTGTATGGTTAGCTTAGCAATGCCTTTTTTCGGGCTGGCTTTTTCTTCTTTGCGTTTAATGGCGGCAAATTTATAGCTGGCATCCAAGCTAGCTTCGCATAAATAAGCCACTTTTCGCTGCACACTTGCATTTTTAACAGGCAATTGCGCTAAGTAAGTGCTCGCCTCTTTTGCGCCACTTTTTTCCAAGGCTTTGATGGAAGCTCGAACCGCTTTGCTGTATTGCTTTTCGGCAAAATCATCCACTTTACCCAAGCCCACCAACAACAAGCGACCACTGGCTAAGCCTGGCAAATGATGCAACATCAAGGTTGCTTCTAATTTTCCATCCATGTCACCGTCTGCCAGCAACTTACTGATTGTGCCTTTAGTGGCTGCATCAATTTCCTGCGCTGCCTCGGACAGTATTTTTGCTTCGTACACACCAACCACCAGACAATCACTCTGCGCTGCTGCCGCATTAACGTTTTTTATGCTAAATTCCATGTTGCCAACCTTATTAAAATATTTAGTGAATTATCGCGGTTTTTAGACGCAATTCCTAGTTGAAAATAGACCGCCCAAGCAATTCATCATAGCCATCACTCAATTTATGCTTTTTAAGCGCTCACTTATTCAAGAATTAATCAGCACCGCTAGCGGCGCCTTACTGGTCTTGGTCGGCGTAGTGGTGGCCCAGCGTGCTGGCTACTTAATTCAGTTGGCCGCCAAAGGCATATTACCCAACGATGCCATCAGCACCGTACTGGGCTTTAACTTACTGCGCTTTTTACCCATGCTGCTGTCTTTAAGTTTATTTTTAGCCGTATTGCTAACCTTAACGCGCTGGTACAAAGACTCCGAAATGGTCATTTGGTTTAGCGCTGGGCTAAGCATTAAACAATGGGTGCGCCCCATACTCGGATTCAGCCTACCCTTTGTCCTCATCATCGCATTGCTGAGCTTATTCCTTACGCCATGGGCCATTAATAAAGTCGAGCAATACCGCACACAGCTTAAAAGCCGAGACGAGTTAAGCGCCATCAGCCCAGGGGTGTTTAAAGAATCCGCCCATACCGATCGCGTATTTTTTGCAGAAAGTTTTGATGACTTAGGCAAAGTAGTAAAAAATGTCTTTGTGCAGTCTAAGCAAGATGACAATTTAAGCATCATAGTAGCCACCAAAGGCCATCGCCTTATCGAGAAGAATGGCGACAATTATTTAATCATGGAAAATGGCCGGCGCTACCACGGCAAGCCTGACAGCGCTGAATTTTCCACCACAGAATTCGAGCAATACGCCATACGCGTTGAAGCCGAACTGGTGAAAAGTGCCGAGCCCACTGTCCCTTCGCTGTCCACTGGCACGCTGCTAAAAACCAACAAGCCTGCGCACCTAGCCGAATTGCAATGGCGCTTGGCCATGCCTATTTCCGCCTTAATTTTGGCTTTATTGGCCATCCCTTTAAGCGCGATCGATCCGCGTGCGGGTCGCTCAGCCAACATCGCCTTGGCCTTAATTACCTTTATTCTCTACAACAACATGCTCAGCATTCTGCAAGCCTGGATTAGCCAAGGAAAAATAAGTGTTGCCGTTGGCTTGTGGCCAGTGCACGGGCTGTTTTTATGCATGGCCATTTACATGCTATACCGCCGTAACCAACAATTAACCATCTTTCCCAAACTTAAATTCGGCTAAGCCTTAGCTAAATAACCATGCCGATAGTGACTAAATACCTGTACAAAGAAGTTACCAGCCATGTGTTACTGGTGATGCTGGCATTGATGGCCATGTTTTCATTTTTTGATTTAATTCAAGAGCTGGACAGTTTGGGCAAAGGCCATTACGGGCTGGCTAACATTTTGCTGTTTGTGCTGTTAAGCGTGCCTGGCCACATTTATGACGTCGTACCGGTGGCGGTACTAGTGGGCTGCATGATCAGCTTGAGTCAGCTCGCGCGGCATTCTGAATTACTGGTCCTACGCGTCAGTGGTCTGTCGGTTTTTAAGCTGGCAGCACTGCTGCTACAGATAGGCTTGCTGTTCACCTTGCTGACATTTTTAGTGGGCGAATTGCTCACCCCCATCAGCGAAAAAATGGCGCAACGCTTGCGCATACAAGCCAGCCATTCGGTGGTGGCGCAGGAGTTTAGATCCGGCCTTTGGGTAAAAGACGGCCGCAATTTTATCAATGTCGAAGAAGTGCAGGCAGACACGACTTTAGTCAATGTGCACATCTACGAATTTGATCAAGACGCCAGATTGATTAAGCTACGCAATGCCAAAACGGCCAGCTACGAACAAGACCATTGGCGTTTAAAAGACGTGTCGGAAACACAATTTAAGTTAGAGCAGAATACCGTCACCCGTTTAACAGAGGCGAAATGGTATTCCATGATACGGCCAGAATTGCTGAATGTTTTATTGGTCATGCCAGAAAAAATGTCGGCATGGAATTTGTACGCCTACATCGCCCATTTAACCAGCAACAAACAAAAAACCAAGCGATACCAAGTGGCGCTCTGGGCAAAAATGATATACCCCTTAGCCTGCCTGGTCATGGTCATCCTTGCCCTGCCTTTTACTTTGCTAGCACAACGCTCAGCAGGGATAAGCGCACAAGCCTTGCTAGGCATGTTGCTGGGGGTGAGCTATCAAATTTTAAATCGGGTATTTGCCCATTTGGGCTTGCTGAACGATTGGCCGCCGTTATTTAGCGCCATGCTGCCTACGCTATTATTTTTCCTGAGCGGCCTCTTTATGTTGCAACTCGTGGAACGAAAGTAATTCGACTGCCGAGCAATCTATCGTGTAAAAACAAACGGTCCGGGTCAAACACGGCCCAGATAAAACCCAGTCCAAACACGCCTAAGCTCAGGCTAGCCATGACGTACCTAAGAAGCGCTTGAGGCCAGCTAAGCCGGCCTAATTGAGCATTGCTCAGTTTAAGTTGCCAAGTTTGCATGGCCAGCGTCTGTCCGCTTTTGCGCCAACACCAAACAAAATAAAGGCCCACACCCAGCCATAAAAACAATTGCAAGCCATAGCGTTTGAACCCATGACTGGCATCACCGAACAACAGAATAAAAACCAAGGCTAAAGCAAAACTCAAAGCCAGCACGACCAAGCCATCGTAGACCATGCAAGCACCCAGCCTAAGTAAACTGGGTTTAGTTTTAACAGAAAATTTACTCATGAACACCACCGGTATAGCCCATCGCGTTTTTATTCCATTTTAGCGCACACTTTTTTAGCAGAGCGGATAGTATAGGCTTACTAGCCAGGCTAATTGTTTTTGCTAGCACTTAGAGTTCGCTCTAGCACTTAGAATTCGCTACAATCCTAAAGACTTTTATTGGAGATACATCATGGGACGTTTGCTAATTTTAGGCTTGCTTATAGCGCTGATTATTTATTTTGTTAAGCGTTACTTAAGCAAAAAAACAACGGCAGATACAACACAAGATCAGACTGTCAATTTAGGCACTGAGGACATGGTGCAATGCGCCACTTGCCAAGTGCACATTGCAAGATCCGAAGCTTTTTTAGTCAAGCAGCGTTTTTATTGCTGCCACGCGCACATCCCAAAAGAATAAAACGCCTTAATGGCCTAGCTTAATACCAAGGCCAAATACGTTAAGTACATCAGCCCATTAAGCAATAAATGCCACACTAAAATACCGCCTTTGCCGACCAAATAGCGCAGCCATATTGCCGCCAACAAAGTCATGGCTATGCCCAACACCACCTCTATACGCGGCTCCCAAGGCGTCAACATAATACCAATGGCCGGCAATAAAGTACCTTGAAATACCATGGCACCAGTGATGTTGCCAAAAGCCAAAGTGTCTTTGCCTTTGCGTATCCACAAAATGCTGTTCACTTTTTCAGGCAATTCCGTGGCAATCGGAATAATCAACAAGGACAGCAATAGGGCAGAAATGCCTATTATGTCAGCCGCCGCCTCGACGCCATGGATGAAGCCTTTGGCACCGACGATCAACAAAGCCAAGCCCAAAATAAGTTGTAAAGCAATCACCACGGTGTGGTTAGGTAAACCCAAGCGGCATAACATCATCGGGCTGCTTGCTTCGGTAGCATGACCGTCGGCCACCAAGGCTTTAGAAGCATTCAATGTCATCATCACGTAAACAAAATAAATCATCACCATGCAAGCGCCTATGCCGTAACGCACCACGATGAGCGTGTGCGGCACGTACATGGCAATCGCGGCAAAACTAAAAGCCGCAATGAAAAAATTGAGGTCACGGGTTAAGCCACTGCGCTCCGGCCTTAAATGACCGTGCGTGCCACGACGACGCCATACAGAAATGGCCATCAGTGAAATGGACAAGGTTGCCAACATCAAGGGCGCGCCCAAAATAGAACCCACGCCTATCTCTTCATTGGTCGCGACATTTTGCGTACCCGCCAACAAGGCCAACAAAGGCACCATGGTCTCAGGCAAAGCGGTGCCGACCGCAGCAAATAAAGAACCGGTCACGCCTTCGGAGATGCCCAGCTTTTCACCCAAGTGCTCCAGGGCATTGGTGAACACTTCCGCCGCAATCAGAATCACAATCAACATCAAAAACAATTGAAAAAATACCATCTGTTTCTTCCTTGGTTTATATAAATTCGCTAGGGCTGTAGTTTATAGGATAACCGCACTTTATACTGAATTTTGCCATGAAAATTTTGTTATGAAAGTTCAGGCTAAAAATGCATTTTTAGCCTAAAATTAGAAGCCTATGACTGCCCATGTTATTGATGAAAATGGTATTGCACTAAACGCCCAGTTTATTGCGTCCCCCAATTTTGATGCCCGACCTAGCCACGAAATCAGTTTAATCGTCATCCATAACATCAGCCTGCCACCAAGCCAATACGGCGGCAATGGCATCATCGAATTATTCACTAACCGACTCGACCCACTAGCCCATCCATACTACGCCGGCATCCATCAACAAAAAGTGTCGGCGCATTTTTTAATCCGACGCGATGGTGCGCTTTTGCAATTTGTTTCCTGCCTGGACCGCGCTTGGCATGCTGGCGTGTCACATTGGAAAAATAGGGAACGATGCAATGATTTTTCAGTCGGTATCGAGCTGGAAGGATCGGATTTTGAAGCCTTTACTGAGCCGCAATACCTTAGCTTGACTAATTTGCTGACTGCACTGCACCAGCGCTACCCTATCCAAGCTATAGTAGGCCATTCAGACATTGCTCCTGTAAGAAAAACAGACCCTGGTCCGTTTTTTGATTGGCAACGTATAATCACTGCTTAATAAAAAGAAAGTATTAACACCATGATGCTGCAAAAAAAACCCCTACTGCTAATCGCCATGCTGTCCATGACCTTGCTAGCCTGTAGTGGGAAAAAAAACGAACAAGACCAAGACGCTGCCAATAAAAATGGGCCAAAACCAACGCTGGTCACTGTCACTCAGCTGAAAAAACAAGCCATAGACATCACCGAACAATCGGTAGGCAGCCTCGAAGGGCTGACCAACCCAACCGTCTCATCCGAGGTGGCTGCCAAGGTGCTACGCATCCATGTCAACACCGGCCAAGCGGTCAAACAAGGCCAGTTGATTGCCACGCTGGATGCCACCGATTTTTCCCTGCAAGCCCATGAAGTTCAAGCCGAAGTGGCCCGCATACAGGCTTTATTAGCCAATCAGAGCAAAATTGTAGAACGCAATCAAGTCTTGGTCAGCAAGAAATTTATTTCACAAAATGCACTGGACAATGACACCGCGCAACAAGCGGCTTTAAAAGAACAATGGGCAGGTGCCAGCGCCAGACTAGACAGCATCAAACACAACAGCAGCAAAACTCGGGTGTATGCGCCAGTGGCCGGCAAAATAGAAAAAAAACTCATCGATGACGGTGAATTTTTGCGCGTCGGTGACCCCATCGTGCTGATTGTTTCATCCCAGCTTTTGCGTGCCCATTTGCCCTTCCCTGAACACATAGGCGCAAAATTAAAACCCGGCTTAAAAGTGCATTTAACGACACCGACCAGTGAGCAATCGGTCGATGCCGTGATACACGAATTAAAACCCATGATCACTGAGGGCAGCCGCAGCGTGGATGTTATTGCCGATGTCATGAATGCGCCTGGCTGGCAAGCCGGCGCCAGTGTTGACGGCACCGTGGTATTGGGCAGCCAAGCTGCCAGCATGATGGTGCCTGAACAAAGCGTGGTTATGCGCCCAGCCGGTGAAGTGGTGTACACCGTGCGTGGCAACCTCGCCTCCCAGGCTATAGTCAAAACCGGCATACGGCAAAATGGTTTAGTGGAAATTATCCATGGTCTAAACGAAAACGACACCATCGTGGTTGATGGTGCCGGCTTCCTAACCGACCAGGCCTTGATCAAACTAGCTCAAACCACCGCTACCAACCCTAGCCAAAAAGTTAAGCATTAACCATGACCTTGCCTGAACTTTCCATTAAGCGCCACGTACTTGCGTGGATGTTATCCGCAGTCATCGTGCTGTTCGGCATTATTTCCTACCAAAAAATTGGTGTGGACAGGGTGCCGGCCATAGACTTCCCCATCATTATGATCAACACCACACTGCGTGGTGCGGATCCCGATGTGGTCGACACCAGCATCACCAGCATCATTGAGTCTGCTATCAATACCACGCCCGGCATAGAACACATACAATCGGCTTCTTCCCCTGGCGTTTCCAGTATCAGCATTACCTTTGCCCTGGATAAAGACATCGATGTCGCTTACAACGAAGTGCAAGCCAAAGTAAACCAAGTGGTCAAACGCTTGCCGACCGACACCGACCCCCCGGTCTTACAAAAAGTAGACACCAATGCCGCACCGGTTATTTGGTTAGCGCTAAGCGGCGACCGCACCGTGCAACAGCTTAATTTATACGCCAGCAATATATTAAAAAAGAAATTTGAAACCATCGCCGGCGTAGGTGAGGTCACCATAGGCGGACGCCGTGATCGCGTCATACGCGTCAATGTCTCACCCGAACGCATGGCCGCTTATAAACTTACCGCCACCGATTTAATTGCGGCATTCAACAGAGAACATGTGCAATTACCAGGCGGATTCTTAGTCAGCAGCCAAGCCGAGCAACTGCTTAAATTGGATTTGGAATTTCACACCACCAAAGCCCTAGCCGAATTAGTGGTGAGCAATAAAGAGGGCGTGTCCATACGCTTGAAAGACATCGCCAGCGTGGAAGACGGCATCACCGACAACCGGCAGGTGGCCCGCTACAACGGCAAGCCTACCGTGGGTATAGGCATGGTAAAAATAGCCAATGCCAACACCGTAGACATCATTAAAGAAGTGGAACGCAGGTTGGAGCAAGACATACGGCCCAACCTGCCGCCCGGCATGCAATTAGACGTATCCACCAATGACGGTATTTTTATCAAGCAATTGGTTGCTTCCCTTAAGGAGCACTTAGTCGAAGGGACCTTGTTTGCCGCGCTGATCGTGTTGATATTTATGCGCTCGTTTAGCTCCACCCTGATGATATGCCTAGAAATACCGGTGTCCTTGCTAGGGGCCATCGCTGTCATGTACTTTGCCGGCTACACCTTTAACAGCATGACTTTACTGGCCTTGCTACTGCTGATAGGCGTGGTGGTGGACGATGCCATCGTGGTGCGCGAAAGCATCTTGCGCCATATGTCCGGTGAAGTGGGCACGATGCTCAGTGAAGCCGACATGAAAAACCCACTAGCCGTGGCGGCATTTCGCACCAAAACCACCATCCTAGGCAGCAACGAAGTGGTGTTTGCTGTGCTCGCCTCATCCGCGTCCTTGGTGTGCATATTTGCACCGGTGATTTTTATGGACGGCATCGTAGGCATGTTTTTCAAATCGTTTGCCGTGGTCGTCACCTTTGGCGTGCTGGTTTCACTGTTCGTGTCACTGACCCTAACGCCGATGTTGTGCTCGCGTTACCTGAAAATACAGCCCAATGAAACCAAGCTTTATCTGGCCATAGGCCGCGGTCTGAGCCAACTAGAACAGGCCTACAAAAAACTCTTGAGCAGCACGCTCGAGCACCGCGGCAGGGTCTTGCTGTCGACCTTGGTATTCGTGGCACTGTCCGGTTATTTTTCCCTTAAATACGTGGAAAAGGACTTTGTGCCTGAGGCCGACGAAAGTAGCTTTAGCATCATGGTCAAAACACCACTGGGTTCCAGTTTAGCCTACACCGATTCACGCTTAAAACTGGTGGAAGCCGCCATTGCCAGCCACTCTGAAGAAGTCGCCAGTTACTTTGCCACCGTAGGTTCGGGCTCACGCGGCCAAGTCAATCAAGGCAATGTCAACGTACGCTTAGTACCCAAGGAACAACGTAGAAAAAGCCAGCAAGCCCTGATCAAAGAATTGAAAAAGGAACTCAATGCCATCCCTGGTGTACGCGCCATTCCTTCGCCGGCATCGATTGCCCGTGGCCAGCGTTCAGAAAAATTGCAGTTCAACATCACCGGCACCAACTTGCAAGAGATAGGCCGCGTTGCGCAACGCTTTCAACAATCGCTGAGCAGCAACGGCGACATAGGCAAAGTAGACCTGGACGTGCAGTTGGACCTACCGCAGGTCAAAGTGGACATAGACCGCCCCCGTGCCGCTGCTCTGGGCTTAACTGCCAATGACATTGCCACTGCCGTATCGCTGTATGCGGGCGGCATCAATGTGGCGAAATACAATGAAGCCAATGGCGATGGCCAACGCTATGACATACGCCTCAAAGCCGGCGAAGAAGAATTAAATAACACGGTCGATTTAAACAAAATTTACCTGCGCAGCAGCAGCGGCGAATTGGTACGCTTGGATGCCGTCGCCAGCTTTAAAAGGGAATTGGGCGCCGCCGTCATAGGCCGCTACGACTTGCAATACGCGGTGAACTTTTATGCCAACCCCAACATCGCATTGGGTGATGCGGTCAATATAGTCAAAGCCAGTGCAGCCAAATTGGTACCGGCCGATTACAAATTAAAATTCACCGGCCAGGCCGAAGAGCTTAGCAAAACCATGAAGAACATGCAGTTTGTTTTTTCCTTGGCATTTGTCTTGCTGTACATGGTACTGGCCAGCCAATTCAACTCCTTTGTCCAGCCCTTCATCATCATGTTGGCGCAGCCACTGGCCATCATAGGTGGCCTCATCGCCCTGCTCATCACCGGCGACACACTTAACATCTACTCCATGATAGGCTTGGTATTGTTGATAGGCTTGGTGGCAAAAAACTCGATTTTGCTGGTGGATCTAACGAATCAACTGGTGGAAAAAGGCGCGAATGTGAACGACGCCTTAAAAGAAGCGTGCCCTGTCCGCTTACGGCCAGTACTGATGACCTCACTGACCATTGTTTTAGCCTTGCTGCCAGCAGCGCTGGGCTTAGGTGCGGGTTCTGAAACAAATAAACCACTGTCGGTCGCCATTATAGGCGGCATGGTATCGTCCACCTTACTCACGCTGGTGGTGGTGCCTGCCGCCTACTCCATGGTAGCCAGTGTGCGAACCAAGTATTACGCTAGGAAAGCCAGATAGACCAATCAAGCCAGTGCGTTTCACTCAAAACTTCGTAATCCCGCCACATTGGTTATTACGATTTCCTTACCGTTGACTTCAATCAGTCCGGCATTGTTGAGCCTAAACATCACGCGCGACAATGTTTCTGGGGTAATGTTGAGCATGGACGCTATCGTTAGCTTGTTGGCAGGCAATTGAACTCGCACCGGGTTTGGCGACTCGGCGCTAATCTGCAAAAGATAACCGATTAATCGCTGGGTACTGTTTTGCAGTGAAATTGACTCTATGTCGTTGACCAATTGTCGATTGCGCGCCGATATCCCGGCCAACATTCGACGCACCACCGTAACATCATTATCAAGAATGTCGAAGATCACATCCCTAGTAATCAATAACACTTTGGAATCCAAGGTGGCTTGAGCATAAATTGGGAAGGACCGTTCCAAAAACAACACGGCCTCACCAAAACTTTGGCCAGCTTGAATCAAGCCGATTACTTTTTCATCCCCTTGCGGTGAAATAACGCCCAGTTTCACTTGCCCTTCTAGCAACAGATAAAAGCCGTGTGCAATATCGCCACGATTAAACAACATGGAACCGCGAGGGGTCTCCAGTAGCTTAGTACCAGCGACTAACTGTTCAATTTGTGAGTTTTGCAATTCTGAGAACATGTAAAACTCAGAAAGGCTACAGGCAATAAGGGCTTTATGCATGGGTAATTTTTTATTTTTAGAAAAGCCCATTGTCCATCAAATCAGGCGTTTCTCAAAACTTGACACGCATCAAGAAACTTTTAATGCCGCTCTGTTATCGTTACAATGTGACTTAAATTACTCTAAAGGGAGCCATGTTATGAGTGCAACATTTACCAAATCGATGGCGCGAAACGTTTTTTATGGTGGGGGTGTTTTCTTCTTCCTGCTGTTCCTCGCGCTTACTTTCGATACCATGAAAGTCTTACCAAAACGCGACAATAGCCAAAATATTACGCCAGCAGTGGCCCATGGTAAGAAGCTATGGGAAACAAACAACTGTATCGGCTGCCACACCTTATTAGGTGAAGGCGCCTATTTTGCACCAGAACTAGGCAATGTCTATGTACGCCGTGGTCCTGACTTTATTAAAGCTTGGATTAAAGGGCAGCCCACAGGCGTACCCGGTCGCCGTCAAATGCCACAATTCAACCTAACTGACATGGAAATTGATGATTTGATCGCCTTTCTGAAATACACCTCAGAAATCAATACCAACAAATGGCCACCAAACATTGAAGGCTAATTCGTCATTATCTTAGGAGATTTATAAAATGAAATACACCTCTCAAGCAGTGGCAAAGCCTTACTTTATTGCCGCCATTGCCTTATTCCTTGGCCAGATTCTGTTTGGCTTAATCATGGGACTGCAATACGTGGTTGGGGACTTTTTGTTCCCGGCCATCCCCTTTAACGTTGCACGCATGGTACACACCAATCTGCTCATCGTTTGGCTGTTGTTCGGCTTTATGGGCGCATCGTATTACCTGGTTCCAGAAGAATCTGAAACCGAGCTTTACTGCCCGAAACTTGCCATCATTACCTTCTGGGTATTTTTAGTGGCCGGTGCAATGACCGTATTGGGTTACTTGTTAGTCCCATACGCATCATTGGCGAAGTGGACCGGGAATGACCTTCTCAACACCATGGGTAGGGAATTTTTGGAGCAACCCTTACCGACTAAAGTGGGTATCGTGTTAGTGGCTTTATCTTGGTTATTCAACATCGTCATGACCGTACTAAAAGGTCGTAAAACAGCCATTAGCTTGGTGTTATCACTAGGCATGCTGGGTTTAGCCGTCTTCTTCCTGTTTTCGTTCTACAATCCGGTCAATTTAGTTAAAGATAAATTTTACTGGTGGTGGGTAGTGCATCTTTGGGTTGAAGGTGTATGGGAATTGATCTTAGGTGCTATGTTGGCTTTTGTATTAATTAAAGTAACCGGTGTTGACCGCGAAGTAATTGAAAAATGGCTATACGTTATCATCACCATGACCTTGGTTACTGGCATCATCGGTACTGGTCACCACTACTACTGGATAGGCACGCCGGCTTATTGGCAATGGTGGGGTTCTGTTTTCTCTGCACTAGAACCTATTCCATTCTTCATGATGACCGTGTTTGCATTCAATATGGTGAACAAACGTCGCCGTGAGCACCCAAATAAAGCCGCTGTACTTTGGGCGCTTGGTACCAGTGTAATGGCCTTCCTTGGCGCTGGTTTATGGGGATTCTTGCATACCTTAGCGCCAGTTAATTACTACGCGCACGGTACGCAATTAACCGCAGCGCACGGTCACCTAGCTTTCTACGGTGCGTATGCTTTAGTGGTGATAACCATGATTTCCTATGCCATGCCGATATTGCGTGGTCGTGCGGCCAATCCTGAAAGAGCACAAATTATGGAGATGTGGTCATTCTGGTTAATGACGATTTCTATCTTCTTCATTACATTATTCTTAACAGGTGCAGGCATCGTGCAAATCTGGTTGCAACGCATGTCCGCTACGCCCATGAGCTTTATGGCAGTGCAAGATCAAATTGCCATTTTCTACTGGGCTCGTGAAGGTGCTGGCTTGGTCTTCTTACTAGGCTTATTGCTCTACATTGGCAGCTTCTTTGTCAAAGGCGAAAGTCGGGCGTTTGAGTAATTAATCAGCCACTTAAAATAGGGACGCTTAGCGTCCCTATTTTATTTTCAGTCCTTGATATGCATCAATGAAGCAGCTACTGCAACAGCGCATGCTGCGATCTAGCAATAAACAACACAGTCACTAAATAAACTAGTCCCCATGCCAATTAACATTGCACCCCCTTCTGCTAATGGTTTAATAAAACCTTTTGATTCCCAGACAGCATCCGTAAAAAATGATCTGCCAGGTGACCTTGCGCTGTGGATTTTTATTTTTGCCGAAATGTTGGTATTTGGCGTTTTGTTTGTAGCCTATGCCTTTACCCGAGCCAACCACGTTGCCTTATTTAATGCATCGCAATTAACTTTAAGTCGCGGTGCTGGGGCCATAAACACCCTGCTACTCATCACCAGCAGTTACATGGTGGTGCGTGCTGTAACCGCTATCAAACACGGTTTATCTAAACAGTGTGCTAATTGGCTGAGTGGGGCTTTTTTGCTGGGCGGACTATTTGTTGGCATTAAACTGCTGGAGTTTAAAGCCAAGTATGATGCTGACATCAGCATGAGCAGCAATGCTTTTTATATGTTTTATTTATCGCTGACGTTTTTTCATTTTATGCATGTGCTGATGGGCATGATCATCTTGGCTTTCATTATTATGAAAGCGCGGCGCGGCGAATACGACCAACACAACCATGTCGGCGTAGAAACAGGCGCTTCATTTTGGCACATGGTGGATTTTCTATGGATCATACTTTTTCCTTTAATTTACATTATTCGCTAAGGGCATCATGACACCAACACTCACCCAATCGAATCGAGAGAGCAAGCTGATTTGGCTGATATTAGTGGGCCTAACACTGGCCAGTTTGGCTATCGGTGAAGTCGGCTTAAGCGGCAAATATGCCATGCTGCTATTACTGCTGATCGCCATGATCAAAAGCCAAATGGTCGCGCATTATTTTATGGCATTGCGCCATACGCGCCTGCTGTGGCGGCTAATCATGTTTGCTTATTTTATTATTGTTGGCGGCTTAATCGCCGTGGCTTATCTGATCAGTTTAACTTAACCCAGCCCAGCCCGACTTAGCTACAATCGCATAAACACTATCATAGGAACACACATGGGAAATTTACCTTTTTACCAAGCGCAAGGCAGTGAAGTTGACCTGTTTGAACGGGCATGGCGCAATCAATTGCCCTTGTTGATTAAGGGGCCCACCGGTTGTGGTAAAACTCGCTTTGTCGCACACATGGCAGCTAAGCTAGGACTGCCATTGCACACCGTCGCCTGCCATGACGACTTGACCGCCGCGGATTTACTGGGCCGTCATTTAATTGTGGACGGCCAAACAGTATGGAGTGACGGGCCGTTAACGCGTGCCGTGCGTGAAGGCGGTATATGCTATTTAGACGAAGTGGTCGAAGCACGCAAAGACACCACCGTGGTATTGCATCCGGTGGCCGACGACAGACGCATTTTGCCCATAGACCGTACCGGCGAACTGTTAGTCGCGCCGCCCTCTTTTATGTTGGTGGTGTCATACAACCCAGGCTATCAAAATTTCCTCAAAGGCATGAAGCCATCCACCAGGCAGCGTTTTATTTCCTTAGCATTTAATTTTCCACCTGCCGCTCAAGAAGAAGCGATTGTGCTGGGGGAATCCGGTGTCGATGCCATGACGGCTAAGCGCTTGGTGTCTATTGCCAACGCTTTCCGCAATCTGCGTGATCACGACCTAGAGGAAGTAGCCAGCACACGCTTGCTGGTCTACGCTGCCAAATTGATTAAAGACGGTTGTGACCCGATACTGGCCTGCCGTTCCGCCTTAGTTGAAACCTTGTCAGACGACCCGGAAACCATAGTGGCCTTACGCGAAGTCATAGCCGCCACGTTCGGCCAATAATCATGGAAGAATGGGTAGGTGAACTGTGGCATAAATTAGTAACGCGTGTTGCCGATAAGCAGCATGCCGATGCCGCCGTTTACCTCGATGAAATCAGCAAGACTGCGGCTATTTTCTTTCGCGCCTTGGGTGGTGATGCTGGTTTAAACCTATCCGCCGCACCGGCAACGCGTCATGGCGCAAGGCGTGGCTGGAAAGATAAGTTGGCCAGTACCGGCGAGCGCATTGAATTATCCTGGCGGGATGGCGAAACCTTGCGCCTACCAACGCAAATTGCTATTTTTTCTGAACGCAGCCTTAACCGTGATTTGTATTTTTGGCTGGTCGCCATAGCCGCAGCCGATGTGCCGCAGGGCTTGTCTTGGATACAGCACAATCAACAAGCCACCCTGACCACGCTGGCGCGTTTCCCTGGGCTGGCTCCTCGCTACCAACGCTTGGTGGCCGCCTTGCTACCCCTCAGGCCCCAGCCAGAAAATATGCCGGCCGCCGAAGCAGCACAAGAGCTGGCCATACAGCAGGCCTTGTTGCAACCAGGCAGTGTGGACGAATTGCCATTAGCAAAAACCAATTTTTACCCTGTGCTGTTGTGGTCACACCCTAGCCCACCTGCCAGCAAGCTTAGTACCATTTCAACAGGCGATGGCGCACCGGAACGGGAGGCTTCGGAACAAGCTAATACTGCTAAAAACCGTCGCAAACATGCCGCCGAACGCACCGAAATGCCCGATGGTAAAGATGGATTTTTAATGATGTTTAGGGCTGAAAGCCTGTTTTCTTGGACAGAATACATCAACATCAATCGTCCACAAGACGAGGAAGACGACCTGGACAATGCCGCCTTAGCGGCAGAAGACATGGACAGCTTAACGGTCGCAAGGGATGGCGAAACCAGTGTCGCCAAATTACGATTTGATCTTGATTTACCACCCGCAGGCGAAGATGACACGCCACTGGGGGCAGGCATCTCGCTGCCAGAATGGGATTATAAAAAACAATCGCTGCAAGCCGATTACTGCCGACTGCAAGAAATGGACGCAGCACACACCGTACCGTGTGAACTGCCTGCGCAATTACGCAGAACGGCGCGGCGCCTGCGCAGCCAATTTCAGGCATTGGCGCCTACCCGCATTTGGCTTAAAGGCCAGCAAGAAGGCAGTGAAATTGATTTGGATGCCTGGGTAAGGCGAGAAGCGGATTTGCTCAGCGGAATTTATGCGGACCAGCGCGGGATGTATCAAAACCAAGTGAATCAGCAACGCGATTTAGCCTGCCTGTTGTTAGCCGACCTTTCACTTTCCACCGATGCACATGCCTCTGACGAGGCCAAGGTCATTGATGTGATTCGGGACAGCTTATTTTTGTTTGCAGAAGCCCTTTCTGCGACTGGCGATCAATTTGCCATGTATGGATTTTCATCCTTAAAGCGAGGCAATGTGCGCTTTAATCATTTAAAACGGTTTGATGAACGCTACAACAATGAAACTAGAGGCCGCATTAAAGCAATCAAGCCTGGTTATTACACGCGCATGGGGGCGGCCATTCGTTATGCCTCTGGCTTACTGGCAACCCAACCGCAACGACAACGGCTATTGCTATTGCTAAGTGACGGCAAGCCGAACGATTTAGATCGCTATGAAGGGCGTTACGGCATAGAAGACACGCGCATGGCTTTACACGAAGCACGACTGCTAGGATTGCGGCCATTTTGCGTCACCATAGACAGTGAAGCGAACGACTACCTGCCTCACTTGTTTGGTGCAAACGGTTTTGCGGTGATACGCAAACCCGAAGATTTGCCAAAAGAATTGCCCCTGCTCTATGCACAAATGACCCATTAAGCAACACTCCCCTAGCTAAACAACCCGCCGAACTTCCCACGCCAGGCTGAAACAATCCAGTGAATTCAAGCCATTGCAGTGCGCAAAATATAATTTTCCAAGCTTGATCTAGGTCAAATGTTTTTGCTAGAAATCCCTATACATTGGCGACTAGGTTAATTTTTTGTCGCGAACCATAATACATAGGGAGTGAGTCATGAACAATTTCAAAATAAAGGTACTGGCAGGCATGGTGGCTGGCGCATTAGCACTTGCTTCGTGCGCACAAATGGCTGAAAAATCAGCCGCATCCGGCAATACAAAAGCAGCCACTGCCGCTAGCAAGCTGCCCGTCATTCAAGCCACACTAACGCAGGCGCCTAACGTTCCAGAGCCTATCACCCGTAAGTACGCAGCAAGAGTGGTGGTAAACATGGAAACGCAAGAAAAAGTAATGCGCATGGCAGACGGTGTGGATTACATGTTCTGGACTTTTGGTGGCCAAGTGCCAGGCCAATTCATCCGCGTTCGCGAGGGTGACGAAGTGGAATTCAACCTATCCAACAGCCCCGATTCTAAAATGCCGCACAATATCGATTTGCATGCGGTAACGGGTCCAGGCGGCGGTGCAGCATCATCCTTTACCGCGCCAGGCCATACTTCGGTATTCAGCTTCAAGGCCATCAATCCTGGCTTGTATGTCTACCACTGTGCAACAGCACCGGTCGGCATGCACATAGGCAATGGTATGTACGGTTTAATTTTGGTCGAGCCTAAAGCCGGCTTACCAAAAGTCGACCGCGAATATTATGTGATGCAAGGCGACTTTTACACCAAAGGTAAATACGGCGAAGCCGGACTGCAAGCATTTGATATGGAAAAAGCCATTAAGGAACAACCCGATTACGTAGTCTTTAACGGCTCCGTTGGGGCACTCAATGGTGAAAAAGCCTTGACTGCAAAAGTCGGTGAATCCGTGCGTTTATTTGTGGGCAACGGTGGCCCTAATTTAGTGTCCTCATTCCATGTTATCGGTGAAATTTTCGACAAAGTCTATGTAGAAGGTGGCACGACTGAGAACAAAAATGTACAAACCACGTTAGTCCCAGCGGGTGGTGCAGCCATTGCCGAATTTAAAGTAGAAGTACCTGGCACATTCATCATGGTAGACCACTCCATTTTCCGTGCTTTTAACAAAGGCGCATTAGGCATGTTAAAAGTGACCGGACCAGAAGATAAAATCATCTACTCCGGCAAACAAGCCGATAAAGTCTATTTACCAGAAGGCTCTGCCGCACAATCCATTGCAAACAAGCAATCGACAGACGCGACAAAATCACTGAGCAAAGCAGAACAAATTGCGCAGGGTAAAAACGTCTTTGAGTCCAATTGTTTAGCCTGCCATCAAGCTAACGGCGAAGGTATCCCCAACGCCTTCCCACCATTGGCCAAGTCAGACTACTTGAATGCTGACCATAACAGAGCCATTAGCGTGTTGTTGCATGGCCGCTCTGGTCCGATTACCGTCAATGGCAAAAATTACGACAGCGTCATGCCGGCCATTGCCTTAAACAGCGGTCAAATTGCCAATGTGCTCACTTACGTGCTAAATAGCTTTGGCAACAACGGCGGTCAAGTCACGCCAGCCCAAGTGGATAAACAACGCAAGTTGGCGCCTGTTGCTAACGATGATGGACATGGATAATTGTCAATAAAGCAGTCATTGCACCTAAGCTT
>JACCDV011299913.1_pt1 | contig 29275 bp, 30 predicted proteins | sample 7446131 | NCBI WGS metagenome assembly JACCDV01 (sample SAMN15323448, study PRJNA562643) | freshwater metagenome | isolation source: river surface water | place: USA:Blue River Watershed | collected 2017-08-17 | reverse complement strand
AAATAAAGTAACTGAAAGGGTATCTGAAGTTGAAAACAAAGTAACTGAAAGGGTATCTGAAGTTGAAAACAAAGTAACTGAAAGGGTATCTGAAGTAGAAAACAAAGTAACTGAGAAAATAGATGGCGTAGAAAACAAAGTAAATGAAAGGGTATCTGAAGTAGAAAACAAAGTAAATGAAAGGGTATCTGAAGTTGAAAACAAAGTAAATGAAAGGGTATCTGAAGTAGAAAACAAAGTAAATGAGAAAATAGACGGCGTAGAAAACAAAGTAAATGAGAAAATAGACGGCGTAGAAAACAAAGTAAATGAAAGGGTATCTGAAGTTGAAAACAAAGTAAATGAGAAAATAGATAAAGCTATTGTACAACTGACAGAACGATTGCCAGTGTGTGATAATAAAACAATTATCGTTGGTTATTATAATGGAAAACTAGAGCGAATAACAGGGCTAGAAACAAAGGAGGTAGGCATGTACAAAACAGGCAACAGTCTGTCGTTTTTATACAATAGTTTGTTATATCAAACATATGAAACAGTAAGCGGTACAACAGCTCCATATTTATCCACATTATATTTGAACGACAAAGTTATCAAAACGTCAGCTGTATCGGAATTTAGCCCTAACAACCATAATGTAAAAATGGTGGCAGTAAATAACGATGTATTAGTCGCGTATCAGTTAGATGATATTTTAACATTACGAATAGGAGAACTAACAAAAACGTTTGAATGTTCCGGAGATTTTTCCGTATCATATGATTTTATTTACGGGATAGTTTTGTTTATAAACGACTATTGTTTGTTATTAGACGAATCGTTTAATGAAATCGCAAAAAAAGATTTGTTCCAATGGGATAAATGCGAATCCATATCAATACCGGGAAATATTATTGTATTTGCCGGTGATAACAAAAAAACATTTTTAATTTTATCCGATGGAGAAATAACACAAGGAAACACAATTACGGACAACGACAGCTTGTTTTGTTCCAAATTATTATATGACGATATAAACGCCGTAATAATATCGATAGATAAAACATACGCGGAAACAATCATGATAACAATAACAGATATTTTTGGAATGAATATAAGTCTCTTATATCGGAAAAAATTACGAGAAACTATGTATGATGTTAAGTTATTATATGACGGTAAATATGCCTTATTTTATGATAATAAGGTACGATTTTTTACATGCGAATCTGATACCATCAAATTAGAACACGAATACAATATTGAATTTAGCCATGTATTTCTAAATAACGGGATATGTATAAAAAATAATGATCATATATATAAAATTAACAGTCCTCGAGTGCCTTCTAGTGATTTTATAGGCGTATATAATGGCACTTTGATAACAAAAGGAAAAATTTGCGAAGCAGATGTCGGTAAATTTCTTGGAAAAAAAGTTTACATAGATGTCAAAAATTTAGAAAAAGAATTTCCATCCAATTTAACCACCGTAAAGGAAGGTAATGAATTCTTTGGAACTGTTCTTACAGAAAATAGTATAATAATCGGTATATGATATAATTTTTTTATACACGAATATATATATTATGAACGGAGTTTATATCGTAGTGATATTAGTCGTATTATTTTTTGTATACACTTATAACAGCGGTCCTGTGACAGTATATAGATTCTATAAACCAAGCTGTCCTTTTTGTGTAAATTCTCAAGAAGAATGGAACAAGTTTCAAAATAATCCTGGTAACACTATGAGGGTCGTAGCAGTAGATACAAGCCTCCCGCAAAATCAACACATAGCTCGTAGATACAGTGTGAGAACTGTGCCACATATAGTTGGAATACGAGGATGGAAACGTCGTGTATATACCGGAGATCGCACAGCCGTTGATTTGAGAAAATGGGCAAATGGTTTGTAAATTCGAAATATGAAACGTGTTTGTAGATAGTATTACCGAAAAAAACTTATAAATATAAAAACATTCCATTATAATGGAAGAAAAAAGGTTCACCATTAGTCTTACAAGAACTAATAAACTCCTATCTCGTTTAAAGAATAAATTTACCGAATTAACGGCATCTAATGATAGATTTAGTAAAGGGCCACAAATTCGCAATCCAATCAGAACAGTAAGTTTATTAACTTACGATCGCAAAACGTCTGAAAATGCTCTTGAAGATACACATCAATTTTACAGAGATTATATTTTGATTAATAATTTGATCGAAAAGATTAAAATGAGATTATTCGCCGCGAATGCCCAGTATGGCGTTCATGAAATTCTCGCAACGATCAATTCCCTCAAAGCAGAAAAGAAAATGTATAATAGTATTTTATCAGATATTAGAAAGACAAACGTTGTTTCTCTCGAAACTGCAGATATTTTGTCCAGAAACGTGGAAGCAAAATCATCTTACGATATACATTTATCAGCATTATCTGTTGACGAGGTATTGGAACGTATTGGAGAAATTGATACGGAACTTTCCGCATTAGACGAATTGAAAGACCAAAAAAATATTTCGTCAAGTATTACATTCACATTTAATAACGATGAATTAAAATATCTTCATTTATAATATAATGAAGAATTTGCTATATTTTTACGCAGCTGAATTTGTGGTACTGTTACCTGTATTGATCATATTTTTCTTGATATACATGGTTGAAACGAGAGTTATAACCGTAAAATCCGGAGAAGGATCCCTTTTTCTTTTGTTTTTCCTTGCTAGATACGCTTTGTTAATTATACCCATCGTGATATGGTCACACATGGGTATTTTGAATTTATACGAACAATGGAACGGATGCTCTTTTTAAATTGTTGTAAATAAACCGTATTTTTTTTATTCACATTCATATACAAGAGATGGGGTTGGAAATATTTAGTATAACTAACGGCGAAAATTGGGAACGGCTGGCAAAGTATTTTATCGTGTACATCATAATGTATTTGATATTCAATTGGTTGATTAACAGCGTTATGGATATTCGGGCATACGGCGAGACTGTCGCCACTGTAATTATGGCATTAAATTTATTAATCATCAACATGGCAACATTGTCGTTATACGAAAAATGGCGCGGCTGTAAAACCCATTAAAGACATAATGATTATGTTATGGAGATTGCGATTATACAGCATAGCAAGTAATCGCGATCTTTTGTCTGGCAATCATCATTATGATGAATTATAACGCGAAAATATATACCTGAACGAATTATGAGAAACCCAACGGTGATTTTTTATCTTTCATATTCTTCGTTTGTGATTATAGGTATAATATAATTCGTTATTCGTTATTCATTTAGCCAGACACAAAACACTTGTTTTTTTTGAAAAGTGAACTTTCAAAACATTTTGATGAGCTTGAAAAAAGTTAATAGGGATGCCATATATGACAGATTAGATAATCTTAAACGCGTAGATGGTTGCTTAAAATGTAACGATGTGTTCAATGCGTTAAGTTCGTCTATTACACGAGATAAGCGTTTAATAAACGATTATACAGAGGATGAAGTCGTTCTTAAATACGACCTAGTAAATAAAAGGAGTGTGAAAAGTAGATATTTCACCCCCGAAGGAATGTCCCGTTATATTCATGAAGGAAAGATCATATGTTACGAAATAGTGTGTGAATACTTCGATATTAACCCGATAGATAAAGATATTGAAACTATTATGGGATTCATGATAAACGATAAAACATTCGAAACAAAATTAATACTGAAATGGCTATTTGGTAAAAAAAAGAGCGTGAAAGTTTTAAAAACATACGTTAATATAGAAATACTAGCTGTATGGCTGTCTAATTATAAATCCAGTGATATCATCGCTAACAGAAGAAATAAAATACTTGAAATGATGGGTTATTCTGTTGAAGAAGCTCCCGAAGAAACTGATGTTCAAGATACTCTTGGTCTGGTAGTCGATGATTAAAAAAAAATGATTTTTTTTCTCATTATAAAATGAGGCCAATCAAAATAGAGGATTTGATACCTTCTTTACGCAGAACGGAAACGGAAACTATCGCGCCTTATTATCCTGCTACACGCTCCGCTACACGCTTTCTCGAAGAAGCGCAACCTGAAGAAGAGCAACCCGAAGAAGAGCAACCCGAAGAAGAGCAACCCGAAGAAGAGCAACCCGAAGAAGAGCAAAAACGCTTCGTATTAACAGAAGGCAACGAAAAAACAGCCGACGAGTTGTTTTTGGAACTAGCCAGAACAGAAACTAAGATTTTCGAAGAATTCAAACGCTGCGGAAAAAGACGCTCGAAAAGACAAAAAATAAGTGTCACTAAAACGGATCATATTTGCTCATCGTGTCAAAGCAGGTACGCAAAATGGATGCTGTGTCCATGTAACTGTTATTGCTGCGTTGATTGCTTGGAAATGATGTCATGCTTGAAATGCGGCGATCTCGTGTTACACAGAGAACCACTTGAACAAAAAAAACATAGTTAATGACAGAATATATTAACTATTTGACGAATAAGATTTTCATCAGCTCTGCTTAGTAGTGGAATAATACAGGTCAAATATATCCCTTCCGGATCTGATAAATAAACAGTATCCCATATGATATCGTGACTACTGTCATTTCCTTCGAGTAGGAATTCGTCGCTGTAATGTTTTAACGATCGATAATCCACACCATCTATTACAATTTTTTTGATATGATTATCTTCATCAGATACACATTTCCATTGATATATATTATCAAATATCGGTCGAGCTGATCGTATAATATCATACATATGTTTATCTTTTTTGTTCTTTCTGGTTGTGCTCGTTTTGTCTGTACTCGTTTTTGTTGTGCTCGTTCTATTTTTTTTTGTTATGCTCGTTTTATTCTTTTTCGTGTTTTTTATACGTATAGATTTTTCGTGTAAATCGTTAATGTCTTTCTCTTCGAGATGCGATAAATCTTCCGGAACATATTCATCGATTATTTCCCGTGCCGCCACTGATATTGTTTTCGAATTACATTTCACATATCTGGATAACGTTTCAATCATTTTCTTTAGATCCGTAATTTCCGCTTCAAGGTCTTTATTTTGATCAACGAGCCTGTTTTTTTCCTCATTAAGTTCCATAAATTCGACATTCAAATCCGAATAAGATCCGTTTATATCTTTCAATTCTTCTCGAAGAGATTCTATAGTGTTAATTTGAACGAGTTCTGTCGTTTGACTGATCGATAAATCTTCCAATGCTTTTGCTAATACGTTTCTCGAAACAACATCATTTTTATTAACAGAACCTTCTGTTTCGAGCTTGTAAATAACTTCGTAAATATAGTCTTGTAGTTGAAAAGCAACAGGTTCTATACTTTCCGCTATCAATTTTGTCAGACCATATTTATTAACGTAAACTTGTTTTCTTATAATAAGGTAATGCGTTTTTTGTATGGCGTGTTTCGTAAATTGAGCTATATTAACACCCAAAACAGGTGTGATAATATCAATATTTATATATATCAAATTATTACATCGATATAAATCCGCCTTTTTATCTACACCGAGGGTGCTTATAAACACTTCCAATTGTTTTGTTTCTGGGGTAGATTTTTTAACACGGGATGCTCTTAACGCCATTGTTTTACATGATATTATAATCAAATTTTGCGCGCTCGTTATGATAAACTTTATAAATCAAAAAAAAATGTTCTATTATATCATTTTCTTCTTTAAAAACGCTTTGATGGCAGATTTGCGCGGCGCGACATGTACGAGATCTCGCAGTTCTCCAATTACATAGCTATCACTTGGAATAGTGACGATTCTGTTTGCGGAATCGGAAAATCTCACGCGCACCTGTCGGTAGAGGCGGCACGGCTCATTCCAAAAATCCGGGATTTTTGCGTTCCGTTTTTCTTCGAGATATTCGCCACTAAGGACCATCATACAGTCACCTGACCCAGCTTCCATTGCGAGTCTCTCAAGAGACAATAATTCCCTTGGAGTTGTCTCGTATTTTTTCATCAACAGTAACAAAACCCCGGAGTTTTTCGAAATGATCGCGAGCTCGAGGTGTCTGAATGTTGGCCTGAAACCATCTCTCAAACAAACCTTTACCATATTGATTCTGTTTTTGATGATGAAATTCTCCATCTCGTTTTTTTCGTCATCCTCCTCGATGATTCCATGGCTCTCAAGAACTTCAACGAATTTTGGGTGCGTTTTTCTCAGTCCGGAAAGCGTTTTGTCGCTCGGTTCGTAGATTTTTTTCTCGAGAACCACATCGAACAGATACCAAGATCTGGCCTGTATGGAAAGCGTCGCGTACATGCGCAGCACGTTACAAGCTTTCGCGATCTCCATATCTCGAATAACGGTAGCCATTTCCTCATCAATTATGCTCTTTTGAAACACGTCAGGATTCTCTGTCTGGACAGCTTCTTTAAAGTCAATAGAAAGATTCCTGGTGAATTGAGACATTGTTGGATAGTAGCCGTTCCCAATGAGAACCATGCTTAATCTCTTGGATCTTTCGTGGATTCTTGCGACAGAGGTGCTTCCCATTTTGTAAATGCCTTTTTCGAGTATTAAATCTAGCGCGTACGCTGATCTCGCTTCTACGGCACACCTTGCGAGTGTGCGTAAGTTTTCGATGGCATTTTCAGTGGATTTCCCTTGAATTGCGTCGTTTATCACGCAATCTATCAAATTCTTCTGATCGTTCGTGGGGCGCGTGGCTCGGATAGCATTAATAAAAGCGGAATTCATGTTTAACGTCACCTGAGTTCTGTTTAACGTCACCTGAGTTCTGTTTAACGTCACCTGAGTTCTGTTTAACGTCACCTGAGTTCTGTTTAACGATTCGAAAAAGCTTCGTCGTTAAATTGCGCCCAAAATATCAATTTTTTTGTAATATGCCCATAATTTTATGGTTTTATTATACACGAAAAATACCAAAAAAAATGATATTTTCGTTGCTATTTTAACCATGTCAGGTTTCTTTTGGTCTTCGTTTAAGCCAGAAAGCAAAATTTTCCATCATTCTGTAAGGGAGATAAAGGATGATTGGAAAGTGGTTGACAATGCTTTTGGTCAGGTTTCCGATTACGAAGATTTGTCGAAAAAGGTCTTAAATAGGAAACTTGAGGACATCGAAAAAACACGCGATCGATGGAAAGATTTTGAGCGAGATTGTGACTGTATAATACGGGAAATTGATAATACGTTATATAGACTAGGATAGTGACATGAGATATTTTTTTTAACTATTTATACACTTTTATATAATAATAGTATTATCATGAAATTTGCGCTGGAAAAAAAAACTATTGCTAACAAAAAATACAGACAAGTTATATATACCAATACACAAATGCAATTAGTATTAATGAGTTTGGAGCCCGGAGAAGATATACCATCAGAAACACATGAAGTATCTCAATTTATAAGAGTAGAAAGTGGTATTGCCGCCGTTGTATTAAACAAAAAAAGATATAATTTACACGATGGCGATTCCATTATAATAGATTCCGGTATTCCGCATTATATAAGAAATATAGGCAAAAAAACATTAAAATTATATACCATATATAGCCCTCCAGAACATCCCAAAGGTGCTGTCGATAGAAGACAGCCTCTTTACGACATTTCAGATGATTAATAGGGCATTGTTTTTTGTCGTCCGAAAACAGGTGCCGATCGCACGCGTTTTAACATCGGAGGTGGCGTGTTTCGAAGCGACATTTCCTGTATATACTGTTTTAATGTGTATTCTGGGAAGAAATCCTTTGGTGGATCAAATGGCGAAACAACGAAATGGAGATCGTTTTCATCAGCGTGCGAGCATCTCTCCAAAGGAGGAGGAGATAATCCGTCTGGCACAGATGTTGCCGAAGGCGTAGGAGATGACCTATAAACGAAACGATCAGAAGTAATAAATCTGACTGATCCGTCCGGCATAGGGCAAGCCAAAGGAGGCACTACCCCGTAGTTTTTTCTCTCTGGCGGAGAAGGCTCGAAGCCATGACGAAGAGATTCCAATAAATCTTCATAAGAAGGAAATGACGTTTGGTGAACTGTCCTTTTCAGTTCAGGTGGGGAAGGCTCTTCGTAAATAGGGAAAACCGTTTGGTGGACAGTCCTTTTCAGTTCAGGTTGAGGAGGTAAACCTCTCATAATAGGACTGTACAAAGCTAGAATTTCGTCACTCATTACAATTCTGTATTAATATACAAGAATAAATTCATTTTTTTTATAAAATATATAATAAATGGTTAATACATTCATACCATATAGTAATGTGAAAAAAATAGCCAAAGTACTGGACAACAAGCGTTTAGGTAAACAACGAGTAGAAGCAAAACAAATATTAACTATAATAGAAAAAATAAAGAGCCGTAAGTCTACGGCAAAACTAGCATGGCGTAATCATCCTGCTGTTCTTATGTGGTTTAATTATACGGACGCTTTAAAATACTATTATGATACCATTGTTAAAGAATGGATAAATCGCGGTTATGTGAATAATATGCCTTTGTATAATATCCAAAAAGTAGAAATGCCGTGGTTCGTCAAAAATAAACATATTAATCATTCACATCAAGCCAGTTTAATGCGCAAAGAACCGAAACATTATACTATGTTTAATCCCCCGAAACAGTTTATGGAATATAGTTATATATGGCCTAGTAAAGTGGATAGACAAAAATTAAGTAAATCAAGTATAAATATAAGCGATTTCGCGATTAAATTATCACATTAATATAATGGACTTGGGAATGTACAACGCGGATGGAAAATGGTATTCCGTCAGTAGAATTGTGGAACTTAGCAAAAAAATAAAACCGAAACAAGTACAAGTAAATGATTATGTACATTTACTATCATATCCTGTTTGGCAACCAATAAAACCTATAGATGTTTTAATGTTTCCAAAAGAGCATCCAGAACATTATACGAGAATCAAAAAAGCAAATATGAAATATCCTATATTAGTCAATGGGGATAATATAATCGACGGTATACATAGATTATGTAAAGCATACATAAATAAACAAAGTAAAATATCCGCCCGCGTTATAAATAACGAAACTCTCAAGAAAGCTCAGTTTCGATTACTCGCCGACAACGAAAAAAATCGACGCGCCAATGTAGTTGGTTTATGGCAATTAAAAGGTGATGATAATTTTTATAATATCAACTAGTTCTAACAGCCATTTCATTTGTTATGAAAAATCACGCAATCAAATAGCGTTTTTGGAAATAACACATATTCTATCATGTCTGGTTAACGAAAGAGTAATTATATCGTTCACGTAATTTTCATCACAAAAGAAATATTCTATGTGTCTTTTTTTTAATTCGTCAGGGGAATATTTTTTACCAACTGATTGTATAACAGCCGTTATTTCATTTTCATACATCTGTTGTAATGACATATACCCGTTATAAATGTACCCGTACTGATTTTCTTTTGGTGTAAAATACATAGAAAAGTTATGGTTCATTATAACAAAAAAAATATATTTTTTTGAGAGTGGACACAATGGGGCTCGAACCCATGACCTACAGTTAATAAGACTGTTGCTCTACCGACTGAGCTATGCGTCCAATAATAAAGTGTTATATATTTAATAGAAATTAAGATAAATTTACATGTTATGTATTTTACACTTTTTATTATTGGGTTATTTAGTTTTCTTATATATAATGTTTAGTACAGGTCAAAAATGGGTGATCGCTTTATTCAGCGCGTCAATTATAGTAGCACTTACGATAGTGATTTATTTATTACCGGATAAAATAAAATCTTTCGATTGGGGAAGGAAACTTGCGTTTTTCATTGCGTTCGGAGTGACTATTTTGGCTAATCAACTAGCTTATAAATATATCGATTCCGATAAACGAAAGGAAATGAATATTAATAACTAATATTTTATATATAATTATATATCATATGTCGTTCGGGACTGTTTTTGACTATCTTATAGTAGCTACGTTAATATCGCTTTTTATATGTATATTACTTATTTTTGTAATGGGCGATTGGAGCGAGAAATTTTTGGATAAACAAAATTTAGGTATAGCTTTAGCGGTAATTATGGCACTTAATCAAATGTTTTGGTTTTTCAAAATTTTTAAACAAAACCCTCACTGAAAGATTGCCAAATATTCGTATATTCCGGTATAAATAGAAATTCTTTTAAATAGTTAAATATAATGAAAGCACTAACAAGCGGATTGTTAATAGCATTAACGTTTGTTATTATAGTGGTGTTAATATCTCTGGCGTTCTCAAATGAGACCTGGACAGATACAGAGAAAAGTTTAGTTTATGTATTTTTCTTTTCCCTGGTTGGAATTAATCAATTTCTTCATTGGAATGTTTAGCGTACCAGTTTTTTTGTTCACTGATATATAAAATGGATAATTTGATCATATCACTATTTGTTTTTATAGTAATATTATTGCTAGTGTGTTTGATTTGTACGGTTTTTATCGTTGAACAAAAAACTGATATTAAGGGAAGAGCATTATTATTGGCAGCAGCTCTAACTTCCATATTATTTAATCAAACATTATGGATGGCATATAATTATAATAAATATGAATTTGGTCGTAAATTTGGGCAAGAATTTATGGAAGAGCCAAGAGTTAGCGTTTCTGTTAATAATGAAAATTGATTTTTTATCTATAGTTATATCGATAGATATGGATTGCTACGAAAATGACGACGTTAAAATGTTTTCGACATCGGTTAGTATCGATTATGGCGCCATTCAAAAAAATCGTTGTTACAACATCTACGAATATTTATTGAAATCGAACCCAAAAGTTCGCAAAATATCATTGTTCAATAAATACTTTAGATATATGTATTTGAGAGATAAACCGGAATTCGTCGAAGTCTTTATTAAAGATATCGGTATTTCGCGTAATACGGCATCTTTCTTATTAAAACTAGCGAAAGAAAACAACCAACATCTGAATATGAACGAAAATCAATTTAGAGATATTCTACGTGCTGTAATGCCGTGCGAATATATGGATATTCTGGATTGGGTATTAAATTTCGTTAAACCCAACGAAGGTGATATAGGTACATCGTTATGTTGGAATAACGGAAATGTAGCATTAGTATTGTTATCTCGATTAGATACAAATACAATCCATTATTACGCGAGGAAATACAATATCAATAAATCATTGTTATTGGAACTCAACAAAATCACTCCCATCGATTTCAAAAATATCAATTCAGCTTCGGCTGTTGAGATTTGTTTTGAAAATAATCTATTACCAGAACAAGAAATTTTTCGCAGAGCGGTAAAGTTTAATTTGGTGGATATTGCTAGAAATCTCCTGAAGACAAATAATGTCGATATTGATATCAAGCATTTGAACGTGGCATCTGATCATTTGAATAAAAGTAGATCATTTAAAGGATCTATGTATGAGTTACTAACGCTTGAAATGGGTATTGACATAACGCGTATATTAAATAATGCCTTATCAAGGCAAAACTTCGTATTGGCTGAACAAATGATGTCGGATTATCATTATAATTATCCCGAAGATCTCATGAAAAAATTTGTATATTCTACGGAAGTGCTCAAATTTCTCGTGAAAACGTTTCCCGCTCATAAGAAATATGTAGTTAAATATTCTCTCGGTACCGAATATTATGATAATAATATGAAGAATGTTCTCGGAGAATCACTGACTAAATATCTAGACTTCGTCATTTATTCTAATCTGGTAACTACAGAAATGGTACCCGTTCTGTGTGGTGTGTAAAAATTGAATTTTTTTTTATTTATCATCGTAATATGGCATTCAGAAGCGGTTTTAAAAAAACACAGGTTTGGAGAAAACCCAAAAATGTTGGTTTAATTAAACCGAAATTAGTATTTGGGTTCCCCAAAAAATCTACACAATTAAAACCTCATTTTCGACCGTCTTTTAAAACTCCTAAACGTTATTATACGCCAGGTGATATTTTACACGAACATTCTCTACATATGGCCGTGGAACGCGATAATAATACTATGAAATTGGAGTTTTCTCCTATGAATAATGACATGATCATTCAATCGTCAAAAACGAAAGTTTTCGCAAAAAAAGTAACTATTAATATCGAATTTACTGATGATCATACAAATATGAGTTCATGTAAATTCGAAAGGGTATTGTATGATCTACCATATCCTCTTATTATTAGTTATAGGAGTAGATAAATTTTTTTGTTATACGAATTTCGCTACTGTTTCCGTTCTACTATCATTTATATTTCAACTGTTTCTGGGTTTACAATAAGTAAACCTCCACCCATATTTTGTAATTTGGATTCCAGATCTAGTATTCTGTTTCCTAATCGGGCAATTTCTTCAATACATATATCAACTTTATTACTTAGTTGCTGAATAGCACTGACAGCAGGAGCCATTAATTGGGCATACGTCATGGTCCATTTATCGGGAAGTCCATCTTCTGTCGGTTTTGTTTTAATATGCCTATAAGCTATACGAGTTGAGTTTTCTTGATATCCATATTTTCGTAAAGTTTCATCCACATCTTGAGCAATAAATCCAAATTGTAATGTTTTTTGGTCATCCGTTGTTCCAGGTTTCCATTTATAAGAAACTGGTTTAAGATCCATAATAAAATTTAAACCCAGATTATTTTCAGTAATATCTTTTTTAAGACGACGATCTGAACTAACTGTTGGTGCGTTAACTATAAATAAATCTTGGAATTCATTAGTTGTCACGATGCCCAAATCATACGCCCCGTTTACATCATCTTCCGGGTAAACAGCTGCTGCTGCTATATGTAAACAAGCTGTACCCGCGACAGTTGTTCCCAAAACATTTGCTCCTGCCGAATAAAGACCAGAATCAGTATCAGAAGAAAATCTGACCGATGGCGCTGCTGCCGTACCAGCTGGTACGGCAACGTAACTAGAAGCGGTAACGGTCGCCGCTGTAGCTGTTGTTGATGCCAAAGTTGTTATAGTGGCAGAAGTAAATGTGGGAGTAGTTGTAGCACTAAATGTAGGTGCTGATGCTGTTGATAATGCTTCACTCATAATTATATAATTGCCAATAATCTTTTTTATAATAATATAAAAAATGATGAACGGATATTTAGTCGTAGCAATTTTTTTATTATTGATTCACGCGGTTCCTTATTACAAAGAGACGATAATATATAGTTATTTACGCCGCGGATTTCATGACCTTTATCCTAGTTCCAAGCCTCTTCGCCGCGGATCGCATAGTCTTTATCCTAGTTCCGAGCCTCTTCGCCGCGGATCGCATAGTCTTTATCCTAGTTCCGAGCCTCTTCATCAAAGTTCCGAGTCTCGAGAAGAAACATTCGTACCAACAACAACATCAAAACAAACGTGGAATGACTGGGATAATTATTCGACGGATTACGGAAACACGAGAGAATATTGGGGCGAATATGTACCCGGAGGAGGATGGACAGGCTCTCCGTATTCTCCGGAAAATAATCCGTCTGGTATTCCTATGAAAGCTAGACCAAAAAAAGTATACAGAAATATCAATCTTGGTACGGCTTCAGCCGAAGAACTGAGTGATTTAATCCGGTCTGATATAATGAAATAATTCACGGATTATGTATATAATTATGTGCTATTTTATACACTGCCGGATCACAGCAAGCAAATTCTAAATCTTCCAAGAAATCGGATTCATGTAAGCAATTACAGTTATTCGGATATAATCGAATTAACATGATGGAAAACGCGTTCAAATTTCTTTCCAATGCATATATCATATGTTCTATTTTGTAATCATAACCAATAGAGGATATAATTACATCGAGAGAATTGGTTTTATCATTATCTATACAGTATTTCACTTCATTATCAAAACAATTATAATTATAATCGTTTATATATTTCTTGACTAACGCGGAATTATTCGTGTCCATGATACCGTAAAATCTATTGACAACATTTAATAACGGCACTAACACGTCAAAATGTATATCCGTTATTCTTTTTTGTCTTTCATCAATTGCGAATTTTAATATGTCGTTATTTACACGAGTGCCTCTCATAAGAACACGTACTGTATCGGGTAAATTAGCACATATGGCAAATTTCATAGCCGTTTCTTTATCAATACTAGAAGCATTTCGCATGGCCAATTCTACTTTTTTTTCATCGCAAATATCGCGGAAGAGATCCATTATATAAAAAAATATATTCAATTTTCTCTGTTTGACTTCACCGCGGAAAACATAATCTTTTCGCCTTAGCTACAAGTTTTTATCCGGATGTCATGGCCTTTATCCTAGTTACGTTTGACTTCACCTGAGTTACGTTTGCTGTGCCAAATACTCATAATACTTTTTGAGAGTATTCTCATTCGCAGATTCAAGTAATTCGTATTCTATATCGATACGAGAGTCAGTAATATATTGTATGAATTCGGGTCTGTTTTCTATCGCATAAATCAATCCTTCGTTATCAAAATGTTCGTTGATTAACATGGAAAACATTTTTGAATCGTTATTATCCACGGCTAATTTTATGAATTTCCCGGTCGAATAGTAGTTATATTTATTCAATAAATTTTCCGTTTCTTTGATATCTCCACTTTTACAAGCGTTATTTATCAGATCAGTTACATTAATTCCAGCGCTATCGTGTATTAATAAACAAACAGATCTCCATTCCGAATATACACCGTGTAATACAGACATATCTATAATTTCCTTTGTTAGGATAAAATTATTATCCAACAAATATTCTACCATATCGTATTTATCAGATTTGATAGCATTTACCATCGCCGTATTTATTAATACAGATATATCAGATTTATAATTTTCGTGAGATACATCAAGACATAAATGTAAAATATCCACACTTTTAGCTGACACTAATAATCTATCCCAGTCAATATTAATCATCGACATATTTTCCATTTTCGGGTTTTTATAAAACTTGTCTTCAAGAACTTTTTGACTCGCACCAAAACGTACAAATAATTCCAATATATTTCTGTTGTTAACGCAAATTTTCAGAGCATCATCTATATTAGTAGGCGATCTCATGAGCACAGATCTAATAATTTCTTCGTCATTATACTTAGCAACACAGAGCAAAACCTTATTCCAGTTGATTTCCTGATTTGTCACATGACTAAGCAGTAGTTTGAGTTTGTTAATATTATACGACTTCACGCAATCGTTTATTTGTTTCACCAAATAAGATGATGTGTTTTTAAATCTGTTGATTTGTTCCACTTCATTCCAAATGATCCGCGTTCTATCATCCTTGCTTTCCAATTTAAAGCCGTTCAAGTAAAGCCAATTAATCACATTATAGCATTTATTCAATGCTAATAATTCTATCGAAGTAACGACACCATTAAGAATGTTCTTCTTGTACTGCTTCACGTCGTCCATTTTATTTTAAAAAAATAAATTCATTTTTCAACAGCAACAATTGTAACCGTCATTCCATCCATAAGTCGTATAACAGCAATCACAATAATGTTCATATTCTTGACTTTCGATATCAACGACATGAGTCGCTTTACAGCATAATAAACCAGAATTTCTGTAAAAGAATAACGAGCATAATCTCCTACACATAATTACTGTTAACAAATAAAGGAATAAACCAATTACGACAATTACAAAGGAGAACAAAATTGCGTTATTCATTATTAATTAAACCGAATATTCATTTTTTATATGCCGTACAACAAATGTATTTTTATATCTTAGATTCGGATAGATCAAACAAAATTAAGATTGGAATTACCGAACGGAGTATAGAAGAACGTTTTTTTGAGCACATGACGACATTACCGCGTCATAAATACGCATTAATAATTAAATTGGGGTCGTATGACGAACTTAAAGGTTTGGAAGATTACGTTTTACACGAAACGAGAGAATATAACGATTTGTTATGGATGTATCCGAATAACGAGTGCCGGTTTGATATTACGGCGAAACAATGTACAGATATTGCTGTAAAATATCTCCACGATAATAATATCGGTTATACTATTTTGGACGACAATTTTATTAGGGAATGTATAATTAATCATCACTTAAATATTACTAATCATAATGGAGATAGAGGGATGAATTTACTTAAGCGATGTGATAAGAATGGTGTGGATGAGAATGGTGTGAATGAGAACGTGAATTCGGATGAGAATGTAGACGGAGGTATGAATGATAACGTGAATTCGGATGAGAATGTAGATGGAGGGATGAATGATAACGTGAATTCGGATGAGAATGGCGCGGATGCGGAAAAAGTGAATAATATGGATAATTTATCTATGGCGGAAATAAAAAACAAACCGTTTCCATTTGAACTGCGAGGGTTTCAGTTAGAATATTATGAGAATATGCGTTCTATATTGGAAAACAATGATTCTCTAAGAATGACGGTCCTATGTAGATGCGGTAAAACGGTGTTATTCATGAAATATTTGTATGATCATATGCCGGATTTGATCGTATACGTAGCTTCGAAGTTAACATTAATCGGCGAAGTAAATGATCGTTGGGAACAGTGTTTTGATCTTCCTATCCAAGAAATATCCTCTAGCGGTTCTGAATATGTCAGTGATGACGTTAAACATAACTTAGGCGATGTTAAACAGAACTGTATATTAACAGTGTGTAACAAATCCTTTCATAAACTGAGAAATATTAATTTACCAGCCAGAACTGTATTTGTATTTGATGAAGCGCACGAATTGGTGTATAATTTAGATAATGATCATCCGTTGATCGTTTTAAATGATATATGGGTACCCGAAATGAAGAAAATATTCGTTACCGCGACTCCCGTTTATTCCAACAGAACAGATTCTAACAAGCCTTACATGAATATGCCGGAATATTACGGAGAGAATGAATTGAAATTCACAGACATAGAACTTGCTATGGAACAAAAATTTATGTCTCCAATGAAAACGATAATCGCGGAATACCAAAAGACAAATAACGCTGTTTATGCTAGATTACAATGTATCGCCGATATTATAGATCAAACCGATAATGAAAACGAAGGAGACGCTCCTCATAGCAGAAAGGTACTAATATATACTAATAGTGTTGAAAACATCATAATCGCAGAAAGTTTTATGGCGGAAAAATTCCCCGATTACAATATTTACACTATGCATAGTGGTATTAAAACTTCCATAAACGCACAGTCTAGAAAAAGCTTTAGCGAGGATAAGGAAGATTGTATGTTAATAAATTGTAAGATGGTAGTTGCGGGAATTAATATAGCCGACATTGATACAGTTGCTCTATTAGACCCGCGAAATAACAAAGAAGATATCATTCAAATCATGTTTAGACCTCGTAGTTTTTGCTCGGATTATCCGAGCAAAATTGCTCGTATGATTATCCCACAAGAAGTAGGTTCTGAGGATTTCAATACCGTTAAAATGGTTATATCAGAATTAATGAGAAACAATGATCCGTCTGTTGTAAAAACAAAAAAAGATATTGATAGGTCGTGTGGAGAAGTTGTTGGTGTTAATTTGACGAAACTCATTGCCGAAATTAATGAGAATGTCACTTTAAATATCGGCGAAGTAAAATGTGACAAGCGAGATATGGGAGTTATTGATGTGATAGATATCGTGGATGACGTTATTATGTTAATAATGGGCGATTATAAATTTCATACGGTTAACGAAGTATATGATATGTTGATCGAACAAGGATTGGATATTTTCTCCAAACAAAAAATAGCCGGTAAATTATCCGCTTATGTTAAAAAGGGAGTATTTAGAATTAAATACAATAATAAACCACCGCATTTATATTACAGGGCTAAACCGGAAACATTGATATCCCAAGATTTTATGCGCTTAATCAGAGAGAATAAAATTGATGAAACAGAATATCCTTCATTTGCTAGTAATGATGTTGATTATTTATGGTGCCTGAATCCGGAAAAAGAATATCCAGCATTTAAATGGAGATTTGTAAACGAGGAATATGGCACAGAAGCCGAAATACGAACCGCGCTTGAAGAGTTGCGACGTACAGATATTTATTCCGTTATACAAATGCTCCCGATGGAAGAGAGAGTGTTTTATTTAAGGGAGGTTGATCCGTCAATACCATTAAACATCGCTGAATACGGAATTTCCCTTGATTAGATTTTTTTTGTCATATTTGGTTATATTCTATTGCTTAATTAAGCATGTCTTTTTTTGTTACATCAGAACAAAAAATGAATTATATTTCGTAATAAAACAATGATCCCGTCATTCGCCGCTCTTAGAGAAGCAATTCCGGAATTATATGCTATATTGGATAGCCATATACACAGCGATATATCTAATATTATTACAAGTTATTGCGTGCCGAATATTTCAAAGAAACAACCTATTCCGCTATATGAATTAGGTGTTTTTGGCATAGAAGAAGTTGGAAATACAGAAGATGGATTATACGGTTTAGCAGCGGGTAATCATCTAGATATATTAGTTAAATGCGATGAAAAACGTATCATTAGCGGCGATTTATATAATAATATATTAAATTTTGCCATATCACACGGTGCCGCAGATGTATATCGTTATTTTAGGAGAGAAAAGGCAATTACCGAAATAAATACAATAAACAAAATGGCGTTACATGATTCATTCAATGAACTACTAATAGAAAATAACGTAGAGCATGTTCCAGAGAATTTATTTCCAGAATTGTGCGAAAAAGGCGCCATATGTAATTTACGAAAGTTTTTTAATATAAGTAAAATATCGATCGCCTTTGTGAAACAAGGTCTTGTTAATGCGTTAAATACCGGAAGATCGGATGTGGTAAATATGATAATTGAAAGATTTAATCATGGTATTAAACGAAATATTGATACTACATCATTAGAGCCTTTGTTAAACAAGACAGAATTACTACACATATTTTTCTCTCATGCTAATGTAAAAGTGCTCAAATATTACATGAATTTATGCGATATAAAAACATTATCCCATATGGTAAAATGTTTTACTCCCACAGACGTCATTTATATATACAAGAACAACACTAATCGTTTCAAAAAAATATACAAATTTATAAATTGTCATAACGAATTGTGCGATTACATTCGGCACGCCGAAATGGGGGATATCAACATTTCGTTGATTGAATTCTTATCAAGAGATCCCTTAATGGCTAGCGCTAATTGGTTTACAGTAGCGGAGAAAATTATTCTTGATAAAAGGTATATGAATGGTATCTCAAAATGGGCATTACATAACTGTATACTCACTCCAAATTTAATGACGTGCGTGATTGATAAGCTTGAAATCGAGTATACTCGTTATTTAATGAAAGTCGCAAATATCACATTAAGAGATTGTCTGTTATTATGTACCCATCATCCAAGAAAGGATAATATTTATCAATACTATTCTGATAAGACGGAATAAGATTACTTTTTTTAAACATATATATATATCCGTTTGCGCATTCATCCTAGATTTCATGGTTATCTGGATCTTGTAGTTGCCTGAGTTTGATACTCGTTATTAATATATGCTTTTTTTTTGAAATATGAATTAAAATACGTTATAATGCAACATATCAATAAAATACTGTCAATATATCCAAAATGTATTAAAATTCTGATAGAAGACTACCTATTTGACACTGACGATTTACAAGAAAAACAATTAGGAATGATAGGAATTGATATCGATAGCGATAAATATAACTTCAATATATACATTAACGGTTTAGCTCATGGAGGGCATTCATTGCTCCTCAAAAAACATTTTGACGTGTTACCCGATGATGTTAAGAATCGTTTAGTGGATTCTTTACTAAACACAGCCTATTTAAATGGCAGAATTGAAATTATTAAACAATATGAGAATTACATAAAAGGCAATAGAATAGCTCAAGCAATAGAATCAATGAACAAAGAAGTGTTTGATTATGAATATAACAGAATCGGCATGTTAAGCGAAATAGAATACGCTCGAGCTTATGCTATTAACAATAAATATGTAATAGAAAAATTTAATTACGAGGTCGCTGATTTGTATAAAGTATTAAACGCATGCGTAACAGATACGTTAAACGATGCCATATTTAATACAAATAGAATAACTCACGTGACAATACGAACTATATGCGCTAATAAGTCAGAAAAGGTGATAGAGTATTTTCATAAAAAAAATTTACTGAAAAACTTTTACACAGAAATATTAAACGAATGGCCGGAAAAAATAGCCGATCTACTGCCGATTGTTTACGAGTCTGATAAACGTAATATGTTACAAAAATGTACGAATAAATTCGTTTTAACAAGCATATTGTTGTCAACAGAAGAGGAAGATGTGCGCAGTTTGTATATATGTATAGCATGTAAACATAATAATCATAATGCCGTTAAACTTATGCTGTCATTCGGTTGGACGATTAGCGAATCAGTTATTATGGAAGCAATTCGCGATAATAATAATGACGTCATTCGTTTGATAAATAGCAAATCCCCCGAATTAATGGAAACAGCCGTTAAATGTAACAACGTGACCGCAGCGAGACATTTTATGAATAACGTTAATCAATCTATTATAGATTCCATTTATTTGGGATACGAAGAAATGACGTTTATGTTGTTACCATATGCTACCAAATTTTCTAGAGCTTTGGAAATGGCAAAAAAGCACAAAAGAAAGAATATGTTAAAACATATTCTCAAGGCAAGCAAGAAATATAGGTTTAATAATTAAAGTATATTTTTTATATAGTATTCATACCCATAAAACTGATTATTTTTTTGTTAGATAACAATGGAATTATTAAATTCCTTGTATAATTTGAAAATAGGATTACACGGAAGCAAAACACAGCAACAGGAAAATACACAACAAAATCTCGTAGAATCTATATTAATAAATAACGGATTCGCTCTTAAGAGAAATATCAACGAATGTGAAAACGACGGTTTGTATTTTATAATACAGCCAAACGGAAGTCAAAAATACCCAGATTTACAACTTATATGCGTTATTGATAAAACGTCCCATATACTCAATATGGAATTAAAATCCGGCAAAGATTGGAAAATAATGTGGAACGACGGATATCCTCGAAAAAATACAATATACATATTTACCAGCACCACAAAAAATAAAACATTATTACTTGATTATGATGATTTAATAACGGACGATGAAATGAAAGACGTAATAAAAGCGAAAGATTTTATACGCGAAATAAACGAGAAATATTGCGTGGGTAGAAATACTAGTAAATTTCGAATATCGTTGCGTAATAACAGTTCACAGAATATACGTATGATATACGAATCTTATCAATGGGAAAATAAATTACCAATATTATATGAATATGTGAGAGCATTTGATAATAGAATGGAAGCGAAAGCGAGCATGGTAAATGAATTAGAAGCGAAAGCGAGCATGGTAACAGCAATATCTCTATTCGCAGGGGCCGGAGGAGATACACAAGGCATGATAGATGCGAAAATTAACGTTATTGGATTCATAGAGATAGATGAAATGGCAATAGCAACACACATAGCAAATCATCCGTCTTGCGTTCTTATAGGTAAAGATGTAAGGTTAGTTAATGAAGAATTGACGCCATATATAGGAACAGATATTATATTCGGGGGATTTCCCTGCCAGTCATTTTCACACGGAGGAAAAAAATCAGCATCTGATCCGCGTGGAGAATTATACAAAGAATTCATTAGGATTACGAACATAATTAAACCCAAAGTAATAATAGGCGAAAATGTCAAAGGTTTATTAAAAAGACAAAAGAACGACGAAAAATTTATTGATCTGATATGCGAAGAGTTTAAATCCATAGGTTATACGATAACTTATAGACTTGTAGATTGTACCGCGTTTAATATTCCGCAAAAGAGAGAACGAGTTATTATAGTTGGCGTGAGAAATGATATACGGCTCAATATTAATATACCCCGTGGCACGATATCATCTAACAAAACCCTTATGGATATTGTGGAATTTTCTCTTGATAACGCCATTAAAATAACAGATACAGCGATCTTGGTCATTATTCCTAACGACGCTTGTCTAGAAACCGATGATACAAATATAGAAGTAACAGGTAAGCCCCCGACAAATCTTGTTAAGAGTTGTAATAATCGAACTATTTCTTTTCGTACACGTTCCAAGTCCATATTTTCTTGTATAGTAGATCTCGATGGCCCAACAAATACGATATTATGTACATATGCGCGTATGCCTCGTTTGTTTGTACCGCTTAAGTATATGAATGATATTTATCTACGCCCGTTTACTATATTAGAATTACAAAGACTACAGGGATTTCCTGACTCGTATCAGTTTAAGGGAAGTTATGTAGATATAGTTAGGCAAATAGGAAATGCTATACCTCCCAAAGTTGTTAAAGTGGTATGCCGCTCATTGTTGAAGCAATTATCACTTAGAAAATAGGAAGTTTATTGTTTATAATGGAAGATAAAACTCCTGTACATCTCGATTATAATATAATAGAATATTTTCATATGATGGAAAAGGATTTATTAATGCGACTTTCTAACGAAATAAACAAGGGATTTACTGATATGGCTTGCGATTACAATGAATGTAACCATACAATATCGGACAATATTAAGCAAGTAGAAAAAGATATGAAAGAAAATAAAGAAGTTCTTAATCAAGCCGGTGAACTTATCGACAGTTTGACGTTGGTTATTAAGAATCTCAGGAGCGAAATGATTTCGTTAAGAAAAGAAGTTGCTACGTTAAAGGCGGAACTGAATGTGCTTAAATGTGATGTTAACTATGGGAAGTAAAAATCACGGCGGGGATTTTAGAACGGCCTTTGCTGCGGTTTTTATTCTCTGGAACGGCCTTTGCTGCGGTTTTTATTTGCTGGAACGGCCTTTGTTGCGATTTTTATTTGCTCGCAGGCGCATTATTTTTTTACCGCCGTTTTAATGAAATGCCCCTGTGTTAATACCTTCGACAAAAAAAACAGAGTTTTACAGGTCATTTCACCCGTAGAATAGCCTTTGTAAAAAAGCGCCATGATATACCAACAAACGTTTAATCCGTCATGTAATCAACAATTATCTGTTGTACATCTTTAACAAGATATCTGCTGAATGTGTCCCGTGTTTGTTCTGATACATTTCGTAGTATGTATTCTCTAGGTTTTTCGATATCAAATTCTGTATATCTTTTTTTTACTATTCCCGTTTTGTCGTATTCCATGTACGCAGGGCCATCATTGCGGTAATATAGATTTTTTATACACCATTTTTCTATCAACAAGTTTCCATCATTGTCAAATTTACAATGCGCTGGACCGTTTTCTCTATGAATTCTATTACACGAGTAATAACAGAATTCGTTAATGTTTCCATTTTTGTAGTATGTAATATACGCAGGTCCGTCTAATCTATGTTTAATGCCTTTTTCGTGCCATATTTCGCGTTTTGGTAGTCCTGTTGGATATCTTTCTATATAAGACGGTCCATCCAATCTATGATATTTCTTGTCGATCATCCATTTTTCAATAACTACTACACCATCAATACATTTTATATATGCTGGTCCTGTTGTATTGTGTAATTTTCCTTTTCTATACCATCCGTGTTCATACCCGTTTGGAGTCACTTGGAGTTCGTACGGGATTTCATTGTCTTCGCCTGGGATTTCATTGTCTTCGCCTGGGATTTCATTGTATAATATTTTCATATTCACAGCAGGACCATCCTTTCTTTCCAGCTTTCCATCAACATAATATTTTTCTCCCGTAACATTACCTTTTTCGTCGTAAGAAATAAATGCTGGACCTCCGTCTATCCTGTGAGGTCTACAATAATGGACACATTCTTCTAATTCTCGCGAATGACAATAATCACAATTATTATTAATATATTTGTCCTCAACAAAACATAAAATCATATCATCTCTACACCATATTTTATGCGATATGGTACCATTTGTATGATAAAATTCTATTTGTGGTTTTCCTATTTCGCGGTATAAATAATTACCTACTGACCAAACACAATACATAAGAGTACCATATTCGTTATAAACTTTCATGGCTGGTTCATTTTCATTGTTAAAAGAATAACCTTCTCGAAACCATTTCTCGCATAGGACAGTTTTTCTATCATTTGACATAATTACTACCGCTGGTCCGTCTGTTCGGTGTGATTTACCACACAAATGCCAATGATACTCCCATACATGAATTTCATCATCTTTAAACATAAGAGCAGGACCATCTTCTTTGTGATATTCACCGTTTACACACCATTCTTCTCTCAATATATTATTGTATCTATCGTATTCTATATGCGACGGTCCTTCTCGTCTGTGCCTTTCATTTTCGTAATACCATGATTCTTTGTGTATTGTTCTATCTTCATGATATTTAATTACCGCGGGAGCGCCGTCCCTATGTTTTTTACCTTCGTGATACCATTCTTCTTTATAAATCGTGCCGTTTTTGTAATATATAATTATCGCGGGCAATCCGTCCCTGTGTTTTTTACCTTCGTAATACCATTCTTCTTTGAAAATTGTCCCGTCTTTGTGATATTCAATCACCGCGGGTGATCCGTTTCTGTGTAGTTCACCTTCGTAATACCATTCTTCTTGAGAAATTCCACCGGTAAAATTATAGCAAATTACGGCAGGACCTCCAATTCTATGTTTTTTACCTTCGCAATACCATTTTTCTGACATAACAGTTTTTCCGTCGCAGTAATATCTAATCACAGCAGGGGCATCAATTCTATGAAGTTTATTTTCGTGGCGCCACTTTTTTTTTAAAGTTTTTTTTGTTTCTTCGTAATATTCAATTACTGTGGGAGCTGTATGTAGTTTATCCATTATGCGTGTCAAATAATTCAAATTTCACGGAAAAATGAACTACTTGGAGTATTATGGTCAATCCGAGTAAAGATTATTCCCGTAAAATCTGATTTTTTTTATTTCATTAATGATGGAGACTGTCGTTGAAAGATACAGCAATGGAAAGATTAAATCAAAGAAAACTTATAAGGATGGAGTTTTACATAATACGAAAGCTCCTGCGTGTATATACTATTATTTCACAGGACGCGTACTATCGCAGACATGGTTTAAAAACGGTAAGATACATAGAAAAGGAGGTCCCGCGTATAGACGTTTTTTCGCGACAGGAAAAAAGAAATACCAATTATGGCTTATGGAAGATATGCTTCATAACGAAAACGGACCCGCCAAAATAACGTATGATGGAATAACAGAATTAATAGAATATTACCAAAATGGTTTGCTACACAGAGTAGACGGACCTGCTATCATTCATCGCGATGAATGCTCGTACCGAGAGGAATGGTATCTTAACGGTTTGCTTCATAGAATAGATGGACCAGCGTATATATTGGACGATATGGATATGGGATCCATTGTAGCGTGGTACAGAAATGGTAAATATTATTGCGAAACCGGCGACCCACACGTTAAAATAATTTCTTCCTGGGGAGAAAAAAACCTGTATGTGATTAATGAATCAGCTGATTTTGTTTATTGTAGACAGGTAGTAAAATACGGCAAAGAGATGAAGGAAATATATACTATGTACGACAAAAAAATAGATTATCGTGTATCAGATGATATTTGCGGTAATATTTACGACAACAATAGAAATCTATCTATTGGGATAAATACTATAAAAGATGGAAATATTAAAATGACTCAGGTCAAAGCCAAAATTTACAATGATATATTAAATATACCACCTACATTCTACAGAGAAGACGGACCTGCTTACAATGTATATTATGAAAATGGAGCTATAAAAACACAAATTTGGTATGTAAATGGTATGGAACATAGAGAAAATGGACCAGCTTGTATCGAATATTATTCCAACGGAATCATTAAATCAGAACAATGGATGTTCGAAGAAGATGAGCATAGAGAAGATGGTCCGTCTACCATAGAATATTATCCTGATGGGAAAATACACAAAGAAATATGGGTATTGGATCAGGGAATACATAGGATTGGAGGACCGTCTAATGTAGTGTATTTTCCGAATGGAGCTATAAATATAGAGGAATGGTATGTAAATGGTAAAAAACACAGAGAAAACGGACCCTTTTACACGAGATATCAGGAAGATGGGAAAATACATATACAGGAATGGTGGGTAAACAATAAAAGGCATAGAATTGACGGACCGGCATACGTTGAATATCACAAAGACTCTTCACCCGGATTTCATGACCTTTATCCTGAGTCCCTAGACGGAAAGTTACGCATAGAAAAATGGTACTATAAAGGTAAACTACATAGAACTAATGGTCCAGCGTCAACGTCATATTTTCTTAACGGAGGTATTGGAGTCGTGGCATACTATCAAGATAACATGCTCTGTAATTATGACGGACCAGCGTTAGTAGAATATAGAGAGAACGGAGATCTTGTAGAAATGAAATGGTGTATCATTTACAATTCAAGAGAATGCCTTCATAGAATCGACGGACCAGCCGACGTTTGTTATTCGTCGTCCGGTGAATATGAATCAGTAGATTGGTATCTATATGGAAAACTACACAGAGAAGATGGACCAGCGTCGATAACATGCGAAGGTTCGAATACTCACACGCAAACGTGGTATATTAACGGTGTTAAACAAAAATTAATGGAGTATTACTTTTGGTACTTAATACGCGAAGAATATACGGATAATTTATATAATCCTGTTGAAATATTATATCGCAACATTTATGATGAATGCGACGACAATGATGATGAGAGTGACACCGGAAGTGACTTCGAATACGATGATTGCGATTACGATTTATTGGATAAACGTATAATAGTCGATAAGAAATATGTTCTCAATCGTAAAATTTGTTATCGCGAGGATTTAATTGATAATATATTGCTTCATATTCCTGTTGATAGTTATATGGTGCCGGATTTATGGAAAATTGTGGTTGATTATACTGTATTTTAATCTTTCTGGTCAGATTTTTTTTGAGCGATAGATTCCTATTTTATCTCGTGAACTTCTGTTTTTTATATCCCATTGATTCCCATTTTATCCTATGGATTCCTATTTTATCTCGCGAACTTCTGTTTTTTTATATCTCATGGATTCCTATCTCATTGATTCCCATTTTATCTCGCGAACTTTTGTTTTTTTATATCTCATGGATTCCTATCTCATTGATTCCCATTTTATCTCGTGAACTTCTGTTTTTTTATATCCCATAGATTCCTATCCCATAGATTCCCATTTTATCTCGTGAACTTCTGTTTTTTATATCTCATTGATTCCCATTTTATCCCATAGATTCCTATCTCATGGATTTTTATCATACAAACAATATCTAAATATAAAATTGATTTTTTTCCTAATTTATCATGGATCGAAAATACAACTGTACCAATGTTATTGCCAAAAAGGGTTATTCCCAAACATTATCTTATGAAAATAAGGGCGATTATATTCGCTTTACAAAGTATTTTGATGGTCTAAAGCATAGCGACAATGGCCCAGCGGAAATATTATATTTCGCGGAAGATGGTTCAATAGATGAAGAACATTGGTATAAAAATGGATTACTTCATCGGACAGATGGACCGGCCAGTATTCGTTACGATGGTGCCGGATTATTAGTTACGGAATCGTGGTACGAAAATGGCACCAATAAAATCGAAAATGGACCTTGTTATATACAATACGACGAGACAATATGGGGCGGTATATGTCATATTGAATGGAATAGCGATAATAGAAGGAGACTTGATCTTCCTAATAACATTTCATATCACCCAAGATCGAGTGTGTCATACGAATCGTGGTATATTCATATTGTTGGATGTAACAATGGGTGTTCAGAAACATGTAATCCGACAGTACGTCATAGGGAATTTGGTCCCGTAAAAATATGCTATTACGAAAATGGTGCCATACTTACAGAAATGCGATTATTGGAAAATAAATCCGGAGAATATGATGAACAATATATCGTCGAGTATTTTCAAGACGGAGGTATTAAAACCATGGAATGGAAAAAACAAGGAAAACATCATCGATTAAATGGGCCTACCATAATTTCATATTTCCCGAACGGAAAATTAAGATTAGTAGCATATCATATAAATGGCATTGAGCATAACGAGAATGGACCTTCTCGCGTGTCATACAATGATGGAGGTCTTGTCTCACAAGAGGAATGGAAACAAAATGGGTTGTATCATCGCGTGAATGGGCCGGCAATTTTATCGTTTCTTGACAATGGCTTCTTATGTATAGCCAAATGGTCTCAAAATGGAAGGCTCCATAATGAAAATGGCCCGGCTATTATAGAGTATCTGCCAAATAATACATTATCGTGCGTACAATGGTTCAAAAATGGTAAATACCACTGTTTAGATGGACCAGCCATTTTAAAATATAATAATGGAAAAATAAAGGAAGCTATGTGGTTAAAAAACGGAATAAATGATAGAGATGATGGGCCTACCGTTATTCATTGTTATGATAATGGTTTAATACGGTGCATGTTATACCATAAATCTGGTATGGAACATCGCACAGATGGGCCTTGCTTTATATATTACCATGATAATGGAAAAATAAGATATATGGGGCATAAAGTACAAGATGTTTTTCATAATGAAGATGGCCCTGCCTATATTACGTATGATTACGAAGGAAATGTGATATCATATAAATATTTACAAAATGGCATGACTCATAGGTTTGATAAACCAGCTATTTATTATCGCGAAAATGATCATACAGTAACAAAATGGTGTGAAAATAATTATTTACACAACGCAACTGGACCCGCATTCGTTAAACGATATGATGACGGTACTGTTATTGAGGAATATGTATTGTATAATGTATTAACCACAAAGGAAACTATTACTAGTGGTATCGTTCAGCAATTAAAAGATCATGAAATTATTATTGCGTGGATAGACGATTTTTCATATAATTTATACTCCAGAGTTGAGAAAAAGAGTACAAACGATAAAGGGTACAATATTAATGGTACTATCTTGGGTGACGAACGTCTTGATGTTAGAGAAATAGCTCGTCTTATTACAAGAGACGTCATAATGGAATTACTCCTTAAGAAAAAGAATGAAAATAAGCGTCATTCCATTTATGATAAGATGCCTAGAGATATTTGGGATTTGGTCATTGAATATATTAATTAGTGTTTTTTTTGCCTGTTTTTTGCCTGTTTTTTGCCTGTTTTTTGCCTGTTTTTTTCCTGTTTTTTGCCTGTTTTTTTCCTGTTTTT
>JACCDV010355600.1_pt1 | contig 29305 bp, 28 predicted proteins | sample 7446131 | NCBI WGS metagenome assembly JACCDV01 (sample SAMN15323448, study PRJNA562643) | freshwater metagenome | isolation source: river surface water | place: USA:Blue River Watershed | collected 2017-08-17 | reverse complement strand
TCGTGCCCAACGTCTTCTTAGCGCTCGCTCATCGTCCGGATGAATTCCGCGCGTTCTTTTTGTATCACGATGCGCTGATGCTGAAAGAGACTGGCAGCCTCACCAAGGCTGACCGCGAGATGATCGTTACCACAACCAGCGCGAAGAATAACTGCCTGTATTGCGTGGTCGCGCACGGTGCGCTATTGCGTATCTATGCAAAGAATCCGCTGGTGGCCGATCAGGTCGCCGTGAATCACCTGAAAGCTGACATCACGCCGAGCCAGCGCGCAATGCTGGATTTTGCGGTGAAGGTCTGCCTGGATTCTGCATCAGTCGGCGATGACGACTACGCTGCGCTGCATGCGCATGGCTTTGATGATGAAGATATCTGGGATATCGCGGCCATTACGGCATTCTTCGGCATGTCAAACCGCATCGCGAATTCGGTCGGAATGCGGCCGAATGAAGAATTTTATTTGATGGGGCGATTGCCTCGGGGTGCGTAGTTCCACAAACCCGCGATCCTCCCAATCAATCGCGCCAGATATTTCGGTTGGGGTAGTAGCAATCGAGGAATCAAGGTGAGGAGGGCGAGTATCAGGGTTTTCCAGCGCAAGCTGACGGCCTTCGCATTGCCGATGTGCTTGCCTGCAAAAATCAGCTTCGACTGCGCGTGATGGTAGCCTCGGATAAATTCTGAGCGCAGCGGACTGCTCCCTTTTACCGAGCCCCGGGACAAGTGCGTAATCTCTACCTGAGGCACGACGATGATTTCTTTGCCAGCCTCGAACACGCGCTGGCATAAATCTTCATCTTCGTAATAGAGGAAGAAAGTCTCATCGAAAAATCCAACGTCACGCATGACCGTCATATTCAGCAGCATTACTGCCCCCGAAACGAAACCAACGCAGCAAGGACCCTCCGCAGCCGGGCCATCGGATGACCATCGGGTGGCGGGCCATCGATAACTCAATTCAAGTGCGTGATTTCGTCGATACAGATGGGGTGCGATGATGGCGGCACTCGGAAACGCCTCCGCAAAAGCTAGTAGTTTATCCACTGAAGCTGACTCCAGCAGGCAATCCGGGTTCAACAGCAGTGCATACGGTGTCGAGCATTCCTGCAATGCGCGGTTGTTAGCTGCACCAAATCCCATATTCGATGCATTTCGCAAAATTTTTGCTGCAGGAATTTTATGAGCAAGCTTATCCGCGCTTTCGTCTGAGCTGCCATTGTCAACAAAGCTGATATTTGGCATGTCAGTGATACATTCAGCCAGAGGTTCAATGCAGTGTGCGCTGTTGTAGGTAACAACAATCAGAGTCACATCATCTCGTGTCAGCGTTCTGGCAGGCATGGCGTGGTTATTCACGGGTCACGTTTACTGGCGGCTTGATTGAATTATCCTTAGTCGATTATCAGCAAAGAAGGTGATTTAGACGGGCGAACAGTACAGAGTACGCCAGCGTTCAGAACTTTCTTGTATTTTTCGACGTAAGTATGCGCCATGCGCGAGGAATTGAAGTGATCCTTTGCCAGCGTATGACAGGCAACAGGATCGAATCGCCGCAACCTAACGGCTTCAGCGAGTTGTGGAATCTCATTGGATAGAAACCCGGTCTCCGCTGTCACAATTTCAGGCAGCGATCCACGCAGACTTCCAAATACTGGACATCCAAAATACAAGCTTTCTGTGATTGCCAGTCCGAAAGGTTCATCCCAAGTTACCGGAAACACGAGACCTTTGGAAGCGTTGAGCAAATCGTGTTTTTTCTGCCCGCCCACCATGCCAAAAAATTTGACGTGAGGCGACAGGGTCAGGCGAAATCCTCGCTTGAGGTTGAGGCGGTACCCGCCAAGAACCGCCAACACTTCATCCGCCTGATGTGCAACTTCGATGGCACCTCTGAGATTTTTTACCTTCCAGGCTGCATTACCAAGAAAATGCAGCCATTGTCGTGGTCTCTTGAAATCCACATTACCATATGCAGCCCAGTTCAAACCGTTATGCACAAATTGCTCTGATCCGAAGCGTTTCGCATGATTGGCAGACACGAATACCGAATTACGCGGCATGTCGGTGTTACTCGTTTCGTTTCCGTGCTGAGTATAAAGATAGGGTAGGAACGCCTGATCCGGATCAAATTCGGGGCGATTGTGAAAATGGACGATATCAACGTCATCAGGGACTTGCTGCCGCAAGCTACGACGCCGGTCGATGGCAATTACGTGGGCAAATGGGCAATGCGAACCTGCCGCAGCCATCAAATAAATCTTGTGTCCCATCTCTGCCAGCGCGGCTCCCAAATCCCACACGACGCGCTCGGTACCACCATAGGCGAATACAGGCAAGCGCGCGTTACAAATCAGAAGGATGTTCATGAGTTTGTCAGGACGATACAATCACAAGGACAAAATTATTCTGGCCCGCATTTTTTATTATGGTAATGCACATTATCAAACGTCGACACAAGAATGACAGGATCGGGTACTACCTGAAATCTTATGGCGGCTTGTTGCTACCGGACGCTGTGTTCCGGCGAAAAACAGAAAAATTGCTGGCCAGATATCCCGAGTTGCCGGAAGCGTTGATTGTTAGGCTGCATTATTACTGCAAACTCGAGACTCCCTGCGAGTTGAAGGGGCCAGTATCACTCAAGAAATTTAGATCTCATAAAAAAAACGCCTATTTCTTCGATTTGTATCCTCACCTCAGGGCATTTCCTAAGGACGCTCATTTTCACGCGATTTTCGGTGACGTTGTCGTCGTCCCCGAGCAGCCCAGCTTTGTGAAAAGTCGGCCGATTTATGGTGATAATCACTACTCCGTGTTGATGAAGCTCGACGCTGTTCGGCACTTCACGTTCGTCGATGACTCACAGCCATTTCGCACTAAGCGTGCTGGCCTGGTCTGGCGTGGTCGTCTGCATCTGGATGTGGCCAAGGAGCGTCGCCTGGATTTTCTGCAGCAATTTGCTGCAAAGAGGCATTTCGACATTGGCCACATCAATAGCGGCGATGTTTACCCCAAATATCGCAAGCCGCGAATGTCCATCGGCGAGCAGCTTCAGTTCAAATACATACTATCGCTCGAAGGCGTCGATGTGGCGACAAACCTGAAATGGATCATGTCGTCGAACTCACTTTGCTTTTCGCAGAGTCTGAAATACGAGACCTGGTACATGGAAGGGCGCCTGCAACCTGGCGTGCATTTTGTCGAAATTGCCGATGATTTCAGCGATGTCGAGGAAAAAATTGATTACTACGAGCGTCATCCGGAAGAGGCAGAGCAGATAATTGCGAATGCCAAGGAGTACACCCGACAGTTCCTCGATCCGGATGTCGAAGATTTGTTGGCGCACTACGTCATCAAGCGTTATCTTGAATATTGTCGTCCAGCGGGATAATGCTGAGCTTTGATTCAGGCGCGGCCGTACAAATCTTCCAGTCGCACGATATCGTCTTCGCCCAGATAACTGCCCGACTGAACCTCGATCAATTCCAGCGGAATTGTTCCTGGGTTCTCGAGGCAATGCTTTTCGCCAATTGGAATAAAGACTGACTGGTTCTCTGCGACCAATTTGGTGGTGCTGCCTATCGTTACGCGCGCGCATCCGCTGACAACAATCCAGTGCTCTGCGCGATGGTGGTGATACTGCAATGACAGACGGCTGCCAGGATTCACGGTGATGCGCTTCACCTGATATTTGTCACCTCGATCAATCGAATCGAACGATCCCCAGGGGCGTGAGACTTCGCGGTGCAATTCAGTTTCGCTGCGACCATCGGCATGCAATCGTTCGACGATTTTTTTCACCTGCTGCGCTTGACCTTTGTGACCGACCAAAACAGCGTCCGATGTTTCGATGACGAACAGGTCCTCCACGCCCAGCAGGCTGACCAGTCGATGATCTGCATGCACATAGCAATTATGTGAATCTTCGATCAGCACATCGCCGCGTGTTGCATTGCCACTGCTATCTTTGGCGTGCGCTTGCCAAACTGAAGGCCAAGCACCGACGTCATTCCAGCCCGCATCCAGCGGCACCATCGCAGCGCGTTCTGTCTTTTCCATCACCGCATAGTCCACTGATTCTGACGAGCAGGCAGCAAAACTGCTCTCTTCCAGACGAACGAAATCAAGGTCACGGCGCGCGGACTTGAAAGCTTGCTGCACCCACTCCAGGATGTCCGGCCGGTGTGTGGCAAGCTCTGACAGAAACACCGATGCTCGGAACATGAACATGCCGCTGTTCCAGAAAAATTGGCCGCTGCTCACGTAGGTTTCTGCTGTTTGCGCATCCGGCTTTTCGACGAATTGCGCGAGCCTTGATACGCCAGCGATCGTGGTGGGGTCGCCGGCTTTAAGATAACCATAGCCAGTTTCTGCCCGATCGGGCACGATGCCGAAGGTAACGAGCAAGCCGGCTTCAGCCGCTTCGCGGCCGACGGCTGCGGCACGATGAAACGCTCCGGTATCAGAAAAAATATGATCTGATGGAAGAATCAGCAAGACGGGGTCGCTGCCATCGGCCCGCGCCTGGAGCGCAGCTGCGGCGATGGCGGGCGCCGTATTCCTGCCGATTGGCTCCAGCAAGATCGCAGCGGGATGGATGTCGATCGCGCGCGCCTGCTCAGCGGCAAGAAATCGGTGTTCGTGGTTTGCTACGATGATCGGCGCCGCAACGCTATCGATCCCGAGCGTCCGCTTCAACGTCAACTGGAAAAGCGTCTGCTCCTCCGTAACGCTGAGGAATTGTTTTGGCCGCATTGCGCGCGACAATGGCCATAGCCGGGAACCTGAACCGCCTGAAAGAATGACTGGGATCATGAGCGTCGAAAAGTTCTGATGCCAAAGGAATAAGCTAGTCTGAATTCAGCACGCTATCGTAAACGCTACGGATTCCTTCAGCTTCTTTTTCAATGGAGAAGTTTGCGCCAACGCGGGTTCGGCCTTCCTTGCCCATTGCTATGGCCTGCTCCGGGTCAGCCATCAATCGTTCCAGCGCTGCCGCCAGCGCCACCGCATCCCCGGTCGGCACCATCAGCCCGGTCTTGCCTTCTTCAACGATATGCTCGAACGCGCCGGTGCGGCTTGCGACGACGGCGCAAGCCGACGCCATCGCTTCCAGCGGCGTGATACCGAAAGGCTCATAGCGCGGGCAGGCGACCATGATGGTCACGTTCTGGTACCACGACGGTATATCGTCCAGCGGCAGGTCACCAAGGAACAGGATGCGATCGGACAGGCCCGCGGCGTGAATCTTGTCGACCATCGCCTGCTTGAACGCGGCATCTTCCGGCTGGCACAGACCGGTGATCACCGCGGTGAAATCTGGGAAGTGCGGCAGCACGGCGATCATCGCGTCCACATAGATGTCCGTGCCCTTGGTTGGCCGGATGCGGCCGAACACACCGACGCCGTATTTGCCGGGCAGGCCGGTACGCTGCCAGACGGTGCGTTTGTCTGCGGGTGGTGCGAAGCGCTCCAGGCTCGCGCCATGGAAAACGACCTTGGTCGTGTTCGGGACAAAGCTTGCGGCCTCGGGCGTGGTCGCAACCACACCATCCATTTTCGAGATCATCCAGCGCGGGAACCAGGAATGGCGGTGCTTGGCCGCTGACGTGAATACCAGCTTGATTGGGAAGCGCAGCACATCGCGCAGCAAGATCCCCAGCATCATTTCCGGATCACGTCGTACATGCCAGATACGCTTGCGGCCGCCGGGTAGCGCAGTGCGCGACAAGGTGATCGCTTGCCACAGGCTCAGCTGCGCAAAGCGCTCCGGGTTCTGTGCCTGTGCCAGTGCGGCGCCCGGCACCGGCGTGCCAACGAAGCCGACGGACAGGGAGCGCGACTGCACCGGCAACAGCGCATTGATGGTGCCGGAGACGCCGGTATAGCGGCGGTGCAGGTTGGTGATGATGACTTCCGGGTTCATTGCTTCGGCATTTTATATGTTTATGTTCCCCGGACCCGAACTGGCAGGAACGCATGGCGCCGTGCTCGCTCGTACGACGAACCGGCGGAGTCCGACAGCGTGACCAGCTACAGCCATCTCGCTTGTCAAACAGGTCCCAGTACCAGCTGTCGCCGGCGCTGTCTGACGTCAGCGTTTACATCAGGATGATGTCGTACTGCTCCTGATGGAAGCTGGTCTCGACCTGCAGCGAGATCGGCTTGCCGATGAAGTCGCCCAGCATCGCCAGATGCTGCGATTCCTCTTCGAGGAACATGTCGATCACCACTTGCGAGCCGAGGATACGGAATTCGCGCGGGTTGAACTGCTTCGCTTCGCGCAGCAGTTCACGCAGGATTTCGTAGGCGACCGTACGCGGCGTCTTCACCTGACCCTTGCCCTGACAGGCGGGGCAGGGCTCGCACAGCACATGGGCGAGTGATTCACGGGTACGCTTGCGCGTCATCTCGACCAGGCCGAGCGCGGAGAATTCGGACACGGTGACCTTGGTACGGTCTTTCGCAAGTGCCTTGTGCAGCTCGGCCAGCACCGCCTGCCGATGCTCGATGTTCTCCATGTCAATGAAGTCGAGAATGATGATGCCGCCGAGATTGCGCAAGCGCAGCTGGCGCGCAATCGCATGCGCCGCCTCGAGGTTGGTCTTGAAAATCGTGTCATCGAAGTTGCGGCCGGTGACGTAGCTGCCGGTGTTCACATCGATGGTGGTCATCGCTTCGGTCTGCTCGATGATCAGGTAGCCACCGGACTTCAGATCCACCCGACGTCCGAGCGCCTTCTCGATCTCTTCCTCGACGCCATACAAATCAAACAGCGGACGCTCGCCGGTGTAGTGCTGCAGCTTGGGCAGAACCGACGGCGTGTAGCTGGTGCCGAACTCGGTCAGTTTCGTGAAATTCTCGCGCGAGTCGATCTGGATGCTGGCGGTGTGTTCACCCACGAAGTCGCGCAGTACCCGCTGCGCGAGGTTCAGGTCCTGGTACAGCAGCGCCGGCGCCGGCACGCTCTTCGACTGCTGAACGATATGGGTCCAGGTCTTGCGCAGGTAGGCGATGTCCATACCGAGGTCGGCATCGCTTGCATCCTCGGCCATCGTGCGAATGATATAGCCACCTTTCTCATCGGCAGGCACCAATTGCTGCAGCTTGGTTTTCAGCGCTTCGCGCTCGGCCTCGCTCTCGATGCGTTGCGAGATACCGATATGCGGGTCTTGCGGCAGATAGACCAGCATGCGGCCGGCGATCGAGATCTGCGTCGACAGCCGCGCACCCTTGGTGCCGATCGGGTCCTTGATCACTTGCACCATCACCGACTGGCCGTCGAACAGCAGCTTTTCGATCGGCAGCGGGTTGGATGCGGGACCCGAGCCCGAGCCTGAATTCTGCCGCGCTTCCCAGATGTCTGCCACATGCAGGAAGGCCGCACGTTCGAGTCCGATGTCGATGAACGCCGATTGCATGCCGGGCAGTACGCGCGCGACCTTGCCAAGGTAAATGTTCCCGGTACGGCCGCGAGAAGCGCTGCGCTCGATGTGCAGTTCCTGCACCGAGCCTTGCTGTATCAGTGCGACGCGGGTTTCCTGGGGCGTGATATTGACGAGCAGGTCTTCTGTCATAGGGTCTTGATGCCCGCTTGATTGAGTAATTGTGCCGTTTCAAACAGTGGCAGGCCCATGATGCCGGTATAGCTGCCGCTGATATGCTCGATGAACTGCGCTGCATGGCCCTGCACGCCGTAAGCGCCGGCCTTGTCATAGGGTTCTGCAGTGTTGCAGTAGGCGCGCAGCAGTGGCTCGCCAACGGCGGCGAACTTCACCTGCGAGCGATTCAGGACTTCCTTCAATTCGTCATTCGCGATCACGGCCACTGCCGTCAGTACTTCATGCGTGCGGCCCGACAGCGAGCGCAGCATCGTCATCGCTTCTGCGGCATCGGCGGGCTTGCCCAGGATCTTGCCATCAATGGTCACGGTCGTATCGGCCGCCAGTACGGGGCGCTGCGGCAGCTTGCGCCACAGGACCGCATTCCAGCCGTGTTCGGCTTTTTCGCGGGCCACGCGCTGCACATAGACGTCCGGCGCTTCGCCGGGCAGCACGTCTTCGGATACCGCGCCGTGCCGTCCCGGCTCTTCGCGCAGCATCAGGATCTCGAATTCCACGCCGATCTGACGCAGCAATTCACGGCGGCGCGGGCTCTTCGAAGCGAGATAGATTTTCTGGTCCGAGAAGATCATCCGTGATTTCCAGTACGTGCGCCCCAAAGGCTCCCGGCCCGTCAGCCTCTCTGCTTCCGATCCTAGCCGGTGGCGTCAGAGCGTTGGCCGGTGGTAGGGATGGTTGCGGGTGATCGACCACGCACGATACAGCTGCTCTGCCAGCAGCACCCTCACCATGCCATGCGGCAGGGTCAGGCTCGATACCCGCATCAGCATATCGGCTTGTTGCTTGAATTCCGCATCCAGCCCGTCGGCGCCGCCGATGACGAATGTAACATCCCCGCCCAGCTGCTGCCAGTTCGTCAGCTGCTGTGCCAGTTGCAGCGTGGTCAGGTCACGGCCATGCTCATCCAGCGCGATGATGCGGCCGCCCTTGGGCAGCACGGCTTCGATGCGGCTGCGCTCCTGCGCCATCACCGTTTCGGCACTGCGGCCGCCCGAGCGTTCGACCGGCTTGATCTCTTTCAGCACCAGCCGGCACTCTGCAGGCATGCGTTTCGCGTATTCCTGGTAACCCTGCTCTATCCATGCGGGCATCTTGTGACCGACGGCCGCAATGATCAGCTGCATGATGCCGGATGCTCAGTGCAGGGATTCAGCGGTACTGGCTGACGGACTGGAACGCGCTTGCTCAGACGCTCTTGCGGGCCGTGGTCCGGGTGGCTGTCTTGCTGGCGGTCTTCTTTGCCGCAGTTTTTCTGGCCGGAGCCTTGCCAGTTTTGCTGGCAGCGCCAGTCTTCACCACGACCCTGGTGGCGGTCTTGCGCGGCGTCTTTGCAGCGGTAGTCTTCGCTGCGGTTTTGGTCGCAGTCTTCTGAGCAGTCTTCTCAGCTGTTCTCGCAGATGTTTTTGCAGCGGTTTTTGAAGCAGTCTTCGACGCAGGCTTCTTCACTGCCACCTTGCGCGCCGGCTTGTCGTCACCACTGTCGGCCATCGCCGTCTTGCGTGCGCCGGTGCGTTTGGCCGCGCCGAATTTCACTTCCTTGTCACCCCAGATCTCTTCGAGGCGGTAGTAAGCGCGGATCGCCGGTTGCATGATGTGCACCACCATGTCGCCGAGGTCGACCAGCACCCATTCACCGGTGCCTTCGCCTTCCATGTTCACGATGTCACCGCCGGCCGCCTTGACCTTGTCGCGCACCGAGGATGCCAGCGCCTTGGTCTGGCGGTTCGAGGTACCGGATGCAATCGCGATGCGGTCGAACATGCTGGTCAGGTGGGTGGTGTCGTACACGCGGATGTCCTGCGCCTTCACGTCTTCGAGCGCGTCGATGACCAGTGCCTGCAGTTTTTTGATGTCCATTAGTGAGTCTGGTAAAGATGATGTTGTCGAATATAGTCTAGCACCGGTGCCGGCAGCTGCCCCAGCGCAGCGTCCGCGGTCTCCGTAGTGCCCGCAGCATGACTGGCTGCCAGCGCAGCGCGGATCTCAGTCGATGACACGTCCAGCGCCAGGTTGGGAGCGATGAATGCCAGTCCGGCCGGCGTACTGCGCAATTGCGCCGGGCTGGCCAGCCGTCGCGTGACCTCGATCGCGACCGCAGCATCCAGCACGTCACGCGCCATCGAAAACCCCGGCCGCGCAGCGAAGCACAGATGCGCATGCTCGAACAGCTGCGTCCAGTCGCGCCAGGTGTGCAAATTGATCAGCTGGTCGGCGCCCAGAACCAGCACCAGCGATACATCGCGGCCGAGTTCGGTGCGCAGCGAGCGCAGCGTATCGATCGCATAGCTGGCGCCGTCGCGCGCGATTTCCTGTTCGTCGATCACGACCGGTACAGCCCAGTGCGGAAAGGCCAGCTTCAGCATGGCAATGCGATCGGCTGCCGGCGTGCTCATGCCCGGCTTTTGCCAGGGCTGGCCGGCGGGGATCAGGCGTAATTCATCCGGGTGCAGCAGCGTGCTGAAGAAGTGCGCAAGGCCTACATGGCCTGCGTGTACCGGGTCGAAGCTGCCTCCCAGCAGCAGCACGCAGCGTGGTTCGGTCACGCGGCCAGCCAGTCCCGGTGCGGCAGGAAGTCGGTGTACAGCTTCGCTTCCGGCGAGCCGGCTTCCGGCTTCCAGTCATAGCGCCATTTCACGATCGGCGGCATCGACATCAGGATCGATTCCGTGCGTCCGCCCGATTGCAGTCCGAACAGGGTGCCGCGGTCGAACACCAGGTTGAATTCCACGTAGCGGCCGCGACGGTACGCCTGGAAGTCGCGCTCGCGCTCGCCATACGGGGTGTCCTTGCGGCGCTTCAGGATAGGCAGGTAGGCGTCGAGGAAGTGATCGCCGACGCTCTGCGTCATGGCGAAGCTCTGCTCGAAGCTGCCGGCATTGAAATCATCGAAGAACACGCCGCCGACGCCTCGCGCCTCGTTGCGGTGCTTCAGGAAGAAGTATTCATCGCACCACTGCTTGAAGCGCGGATGCTTGTCGGCGCCAAATGGTTCCAGCGCATCACGGCACGTCTGGTGGAAGTGCTTCGCATCTTCCTCGAAGCCGTAGTACGGGGTCAGGTCCATGCCGCCGCCAAACCACCACACCGGTTCCTTGCCGTCGCCGGCCGTCGAGAAGCAGCGCACGTTCATGTGCACGGTCGGCGCATACGGATTGCGCGGATGGAATACCAGCGACACGCCCATCGCCTCCCAAGGGCGGCCAGCGAGCTCAGGGCGGTTCGCGACGGCCGACGGCGGCAGCTTGCTGCCCGTCACATGCGAGAAGCCGACACCGCCCCGTTCCAGCACATTGCCCTCTTCGATCAGCCGCGAGATACCGCCACCACCCAGTGCGCCGTCGGCCGGACGTTCCCAGGCATCGCGGATGAAGGACTTGCCATCGATCTCTTCGACCGCAGACACGATGCGATCCTGCAGTGACAGCAGCCAGCTCTTGACGGCGGTGGTATCGGGTGCGCTCATGGTGGTTTGACGGTTTGGTGGGTTGTAGTTGGCTTCAGCAGCGGTAAGAAATCAGATCCGGCTCGCGAACGAATTGCGGACCAATCGGGATGTCATCAGTGACCAATAGGTAATCGGTAACTACTCGTTAAACAAGCGGTAGACAAGCGGTAGACAAGTGCCGACGCATCAGGGACACATCAGGCATCAGGGGCGCTTCAGCGCACGCCAGCCAATGTCGCGACGGAACTGCATGCCATCGAAACGAATCTGGTCGACCGCATCGTACGCATGTTTCTGCGCGACCTTCACGCTGTCGCCCAGACCCACCACGCACAGCACGCGGCCGCCGGCGGTCTTCAATTCACCCTGTTCTACTACGCTGCCCGCATGGAAGGTGACGCTGTCGCTGGTCTCGGCCGGAATGCCGCTGATCACATCGCCCTTCCGGGGCGAATCCGGATAACCACCGGCCGCCATCACCACACCCAGTGCGGTGCGGCGGTCCCAGTCAAGCTCGATGCTGTTCAGCGTGCCGCTGCACGCATGCTCGATTACGGTCACGAGGTCCGTCTTCAGGCGCGCCATGATCGGTTGCGTCTCCGGGTCGCCCATGCGGCAGTTGAATTCCAGCGTCTTCGGATTGCCCTGTGCATCGATCATCAGGCCTGCGTACAGGAAACCGGTGTACGGAATGCCGTCCTTGGCCATGCCCTGCACGGTTGGCTGAATGATTTCGCGCATCACGCGCGCATGCAGTTGCGGCGTCACGATCGGCGCCGGCGAGTAGGCGCCCATGCCACCGGTGTTCGGGCCCTGGTCCTGATCGAGCAGGCGCTTGTGGTCCTGGCTGGTCGCCAGTGGCAGGATGTTCTTGCCATCGACCATCACGATGAAGCTCGCTTCCTCGCCCTCGAGGAATTCTTCGATCACGACCCGTGCGCCGGCGTCGCCGAAGCGGTTATCTGACAACATCATGTCAACGGCGCCATGCGCTTCATCCAGCGACATCGCGACCACCACGCCCTTGCCGGCGGCAAGGCCATCGGCTTTGATCACGATCGGCGCGCCCTGTTCATCGATATAGCGATGCGCAGCAGCAGCGTCGCTGAAGGTCTGGTAAGTCGCGGTCGGGATGCCATGGCGCTGCATGAAGGCTTTCGCGAAATCTTTCGAGCTCTCCAGCTGCGCGGCCAGCCTGGTCGGGCCGAATACCTTGAGTCCGCGCTCGCGGAACAGGTCGACGATGCCGGCCGCCAGCGGTGCCTCGGGGCCGACCACGGTCAGTGCGATCTGCTCTTTCTGCGCGAACTCGGCCAGTTCCGTCGGATCAGTGATCGCAATGTTTTTCAGCCGCGGGTCGAGCGCGGTGCCGCCATTGCCGGGCGCGACCATCACGATCTGTATGCGTTTCGATTGTGCGAGCTTCCACGCCAGCGCGTGTTCACGGCCACCGGAGCCGACGACAAGAATTTTCATGGGGGAGCAGGGGAGAGGAATCGGTAGTAGTCGGAGTCGTCTGTCGAAGTCAGTCGCGCAACAGGCCGGGCCCGGCGCGGAGCAGTCGTTGCTATCAGTCGTTGATCACCGCGTTGGTATAGACCTCTTGCACATCGTCGAGGTTTTCCAGTGCATCGAGCAGCTTCTGCATCTTGATCGCGTCATCGCCATTGAATTCCGTCGTGGTCGATGGCTTCATCGTCACTTCAGCGACCTCGGGCTTGAAGCCGGCTTTCTCCAGCGTCTCGCGGATCGCCGAGAACTGATAAGGGTCGCACAGCACTTCGAAGCCGCCTTCATCATCGGCGATCACATCTTCAGCGCCGGCTTCAAGCGCCGCTTCCATCAGCGCGTCTTCATTCGTGCCCGGCGCGAACAGCAGCTGGCCGCAATGCTTGAACAGGAAGGCGACCGATCCTTCGGTGCCCATGTTGCCGCCGAACTTGCTGAACGCATGACGTACTTCGGCAACCGTGCGCACGCGGTTATCCGTCATGCAGTCCACGATGATCGCGGCGCCATTGATGCCATAGCCTTCGTAGCGGATTTCTTCGTAGTTCACGCCTTCGAGGCCGCCGGTGCCACGCTGGATCGCGCGGGTCACGTTGTCCTTCGGCATATTCGCATCGGCCGCCTTGTCGACCGCGAGGCGCAGTCGCGGGTTGGCGGCGATGTCGCCGCCACCCATGCGGGCAGCGACCGTGATTTCCTTGATCAGCCGGGTCCAGATCTTGCCGCGCTTGGCATCAGTCGCGGCCTTCTTGTGCTTGATATTGGCCCATTTGCTATGTCCTGCCATGTCGTACGTTCTTTCCGGTGATTTGCGTGCCTGGCTGTCCGGCCGGCCTGAAAAAATCTTTGTAAATCAGGCGCTTGGGCGGCATTGGGTCCGGTGCTGGGGCCGGTATGCAGGCGGGTGAACAGGGTGCGGATTCTACCACAGCGCCCCTCGGGTCCCGGGCGCGCAGGCAGCGGCTGCGCAGGGCGAAATGAGGCTTCTGCATTCGCGAAACCACGGCCGGCGGCGGCCATTACAATCGGCGTCATCACAGCGAGGAGACGAGATGGATCTGGGTATTGCCGGCAAGACCGCACTGGTCTGCGGCGCCAGCGGAGGGCTGGGCCGCGGTTGCGCGCAAGCGCTTGCGCTCGAGGGCGTGCATGTGACGCTGGTGGCGCGCACCGCAGAGACGCTGGCCGCCACGGCCGCCGAACTGCGGGCCGCCGCCGGACCCAACGTGAACATCACCACGGTGGCCGCCGACATCACGACGGACGAAGGCCGCGCGCTGGCACTGGCTGCATGCCCGGCGCCCGACATCCTCGTGAACAATGCCGGCGGTCCGCCGCCCGGTGATTTTCGTGACTGGGAGCGCGACCACTGGATCGCGGCGATCGACGCCAACATGCTGACCCCGATCGCACTCATCAAGGCCACGGTGGACGGCATGATGGCGCGCGGCTTCGGGCGCATCGTCAACATCACGTCGGCAGCCGTCAAGGCGCCGTATCCGTCGCTCGGGCTGTCGAACGGTGCGCGCTCCGGGCTGACTGGTTTCGTGGCCGGACTCGCGCGCGAGACGGTGCGACACAATGTGACGATCAACAATCTGCTGCCAGGCTTTCATGACACCGACCGCTTGCGCAATGGTTTTCGTGCCGGCGCATTCGCCGCGGGCAGCACCCTCGACGAGGCACTGCAGCGCGGGCATGAACAGGTGCCGGCCGGCCGCTTTGGCAGCGCTGAAGAATTCGGCGCGTTCTGCGCATTCATCTGCAGCGCGCAGGCCGGTTTCATGACCGGGCAAAACATTCTGCTCGATGGCGGCGCGTATCCGGGGACGCTGTGATCCACTGCGCTGGTCACCTCCCAATCTGGACGATGACGGCCCTGACGTTACTGGCGCGTCGTTCGGTCGCTGCCCCACGCGGCAGCACGCCGGTTTGCGCCGGACGCTGATGCGCAGCCGCGAACGGCGTTATCATTCGCTGGTTTTTTCCATCTGATTCATCACCCACACAAGCAGGTTCAACAATGACAAAAGCAATCCGGTGTTTCTCCAATGGTGGCCCCGAGGTCATGGAATATGTCGATGTCGAGGTCGGCGAGCCCGGCGCGGGCGAAGCGCGCGTGCGCCAGCATGCGATCGGCCTGAATTACATCGATGTCTATTTCCGCACCGGCCTGTATCCGCAACCGTTGCCAGCTGGTCTCGGTATGGAAGGCGCCGGCGTGGTCGAAGCCATCGGTCCCGGGGTGACCGAAGTGAAAGTGGGTGATCGTGTCGCCTATGCGTGCCGCCCGCCGGGTGCCTACGCCGAGGCGCGCGTGATGCCGGCCGCCAGCCTGGTGAAGCTGCCGGACAACATCGATTTCGAGACCGCTGCCGCGATGATGCTGCAGGGCCTGACCGTGCAATACCTGTTCCGCCGCACCTTCCCGCTGAAGGGGGGCGAGACCATCCTGTTCCATGCCGCCGCCGGTGGCGTCGGCCTGATCGCCTGCCAGTGGGCCAAGGCGCTGGGCGTGACCATGATCGGTACCGTCGGCTCCGATGAGAAAGCTGCGCTGGCGAAGTCGCATGGCTGCACGCATACCATCAACTACAACAAGGAAGACTTCCTTGCGCGCGTGAAGGAACTGACCAACGGCGAGGGCGTGCCGGTGGTGTATGACTCGATCGGCGCCGACACCTTCACCAAGTCGCTCGACTGCCTGTCGCCGCTGGGCACGATGGTCAGCTTCGGTTCGGCCTCCGGTCCGGTGCCGCCGTTCTCGCTGCAGGAACTGGCATCGCGTGGCTCGCTGTTCATCACCCGTCCGACGCTGTTCGCGTACACCGCCAAGCGCAGCGACCTCGAGGCGATGGCAGCCGACCTGTTCGGCATGGTCAGCAGCGGCAAGGTCAAGATCGAGATCAACCAGCGCTATGCGCTGAAAGATGTGCAGCAGGCGCATCGCGACCTCGAATCGCGCAAGACCACTGGCTCCACCATTCTGCTGCCCTGAAGGGGAGCGGTGCGCGATGCGTGAGGACCGTGACGACCGTGACGACAATCCGATGCAGCATCCGGAGGAGCAGCCCGTCAATCCCGCCAACGAAACCCCGCAGTTCGGCCGCTTGCTGGTAGTGTTGCTGCTCGCGGTGGGGCTGCTGGGACTGATTACCTGGGCATCCGTCGAGGTCGTCACCCGCTGACCTGTTGCCCGCTGAAGTGTCGCCCACTGAAGTTTCGCCCACTGAAGTGTGGCCCTCCATCTCGCCCGACAGGTTCCGACTTGTCGGGCGACTCCTCGATGCGTCAGTGATGCTGGATCAGCGTTCCATCTTCAGTTCGACCACGCGCGGTACGCCACTCTTGCCGGGGAATTCCTGGAATGCGCTATCGAGCAGGTAAGGCATCAGTTTCGCCAGATTGCCTTCCTCGCCCTGGCTCTTGACGGTCACGTCATAGAGCGCCTGTTTCTTTGCAAGGTCATCGATGCGCAGCTTCAGCTCGCGGTAAAACACCGTGTAGCGGCGCTCCTGCTCGCGCGCTACCGGCATCGCTGGCCACATCGGACCATAGAACGGTCGGTGGTAGCCGGACCATCCCCAGTACGGGCTGTAATAGCCCGGACCGTACCATGGTGTGCCGTACCAGGGATCGACCAGCACCGTCTCGATCACGCGCACATCGCGGCCATCCGCGCGGTAATCCATCGTCACTGCCAGCGGCGCGGGTTCGCCCGTTGCCGCTTCGCGCAGCCCCAGTTTGGCAAGGCGCTGGCGCAGCATGTCTTCATAGTTCTGCCGTTCCAGATTGGTCGGTGAGGGCCGCATGAACACATAAGCGGTGCCGGGCAGCGTGGCCGGCCACTGGTGGAAGGCCGTGACTTCGCTGCGTATGGTCGTTGCGCAGCCGGACAGCAGCAGGGGCAGCGCTGCGATCAAAAGCATCAGGGCTCGCATGGGTTTCCCTCGGTACAGATTCGTTGGCAGAGTTGCGGTCTGATTTGCGGTCGGATTCGCGTTCGGACGCGTCATTGAATTCGTTATCGGGATCTTAACGCCGCTGCCGCGCTTTTGCAGCGCGGGTTTCGGCACTCGCCTTGGTAAAATCGCGTCTCCGGCCACGTTTTTCCGAGACGATTTTTCCCATGCGCACCGACACCGCCTCCGCGATCCATCGCCAGGACTATGCTCCGCCCGCTTACCTGGTAGACACCATCGACATTGGCTTCGACCTCGACCCGGGCCAGACGCGGGTCGCGGCGCGAACCGTCCTTCACCGCAACCCCGCGAGCACGTCAACCGACCTGGTATTGCACGGCGAAGAGATCGAGCTGATCGCGCTGCGCATGAATGGGAAGACACTGAGCCAGCGCCAGTACCGGCGCGAAGCCGGCCAGCTGGTGATCCCGAATACGCCCGCGAAGGTGACGCTGGAGATCGAGACCGTGATCCATCCGGACGAGAACACGTCGCTGATGGGACTGTATGTTTCGAACGGTAATTTCTTCACGCAGTGCGAGGCCGAGGGCTTCCGCAAGATCACCTATTTCCCCGATCGTCCCGATGTGATGGCGAAATACCGCGTGATGCTGCGGGCCGACAAGGAACAGTTCCCGGTGCTGCTGTCCAACGGCAATCTGATCGAGCAGGGCGATATCGGCGATGGCCGTCATTATGCGTTGTGGGAAGACCCGTTCCGCAAGCCGTCCTACCTGTTTGCATTGGTAGCCGGCAAACTGGTCTGTGAAGAGCAGACCTTGCGCCTGAAATCGGGCCGCGAGGCATTGCTGCAGGTCTGGGTCGAAGACGGCAACCTCGACAAGACCTCGTATGCGATGGAGTCGCTGGTCAAGAGCATACGCTGGGATGAAGAGCGCTTCGGCCTCGAACTGGATCTGGATCGCTTCATGATCGTTGCCGTCGGCGACTTCAACATGGGGGCGATGGAGAACAAGGGCCTCAACATCTTCAATACCAAGTATGTGCTGGCCAATCCGCGCATCGCCACCGATGCCGACTATGCCGGCATCGAGTCCGTGGTCGCGCACGAATACTTCCACAATTGGACCGGCAACCGCGTCACCTGCCGCGACTGGTTCCAGCTGTCGCTGAAAGAAGGCCTGACCGTGTTCCGCGATCAGGAATTCTCGGCCGACATGATGGGCAGCGACAGCGGCCGCGCGGTCCGGCGCATCGAAGACGTACGCGTGCTGCGCGCCGCGCAATTCCCGGAAGATGGCGGCCCGATGTCGCATCCGGTGCGGCCCGAGTCCTACGTCGAGATCAATAATTTCTACACGCTGACCATCTACGAAAAAGGCGCCGAGGTGGTGCGTATGTACCAGACCCTGCTGGGCCGCGAGGCGTTCCGCAAGGGCATGGACCTGTACTTTGCTCGGCATGACGGCCAGGCCGTCACCTGCGATGACTTCCGCGCCGCGATGGCCGATGCCGCCGGTCGCGACCTGTCACAGTTCGAGCGTTGGTACAGTCAGGCGGGCACCCCGCGCGTGAAAGTCAGCACCGCCTTTGATGCCGATGCCGGCATCTACACGCTGACGATGGAGCAGTTCTGCCCGCCGACGCCGGGGCAGCCGCTCAAACTGCCGATGCACATCCCGGTCGCGGTCGGCCTGCTGGCAGCCGATGGCCATGACTTGCCGCTGACGCTGGCCGGCAGCATCGCACTGGATGAAGTCGAAGTGCATCCTGCGCCGACCACGCTGGTGCTGGAGCTGACCGAGAGCCGGCAGAGCTTCAGCTTCAGCGGTATTGCGCAGCGGCCCGTACCTTCGCTGCTGCGTAATTTCTCGGCGCCGGTGGTGCTCGACTACGATTACAGCGATGATGAGCTGGCCTTCCTGCTTGCCCATGACAGCGACCCCTTCAACCGCTGGGAAGCCGGCCAGCGGCTGACCACACGCCGCTTGCTGGCGCTGACTGCCTCCGGCGTGTCGGCTGCTGACTTCGCCTATCCTGTCACTGCGCAGGACGCGCTGATCATCGACGCCCTGCGCAAGCTGCTGCGCGACAGCACGCTCGACCCGGCCTTCCGCGATCTGGTGCTGACCTTGCCGTCGGAAGCGACCTTGTCCGAAGAAGTGCAGCTGATCGATCCGCAAGCCATCCACCGCGCACGCCGCGCATTGCGTCGCCATATCGCGCGCCAGCTGAAACACGATCTGATTGACACCTATCACAGCCATCGGGTGGGCGGCACCTATCGTCCGGATCCGGACCAGGCCGGCCGCCGCGCGTTGCGCAACACTGCGCTCGCTTACCTCGCTGAGCTGCATGAGGATGTCGCGCATCAGCTGATCCGCGAACAGCTCGACACGGCGGGCAACATGACCGACCGCATCGCGGCGCTGGCAGCGATGGTGCACCATGCAGTGCCGGGCGCCGATGCGGCGCTGCAAGCCTTCTATGAAGACTTCGATGATGACCCATTGGTAATCGACAAATGGTTCAGCCTGCAAGCGACCGCGCCGATGATGACCGTCGCTGGTGTACGCAAGCTCATGCACCATCCGGCCTTCACGCTGAAGAATCCCAATCGTGCGCGCAGTCTGCTGTTCGCGTTCTGCAACAGCAATCCTGCGCAATTCCATGCAGCCGATGGCAGTGGCCATGCCTTCTGGGCCGAGCAGGTGATCGCGCTCGATGCACTGAACCCGCAAGTCGCTGCGCGCCTCGCGCGCTCCCTGGACCGCTGGCGCAAATATGCGCCGGTTCAGCAAGCCAGCATGAAGGCTGCGCTCGACACGGTGGCGGCATCCGGCAAGCTGTCGAACGACGTCGCCGAGGTGATCGGCAAGGCGCTCGGTTGAAGCCAACGCACCCAATAGATATTCATACACCATCAACCAGGAAACCCGATGAAACGCATCAGCCTCACGCAGCACCTGATCGAGCAACAGCGCTTGCACAACACCATCCCGGCCGAGCTGCGCTTGCTGATCGAAGTCGTCGCGCGTGCCTGCAAGACCATCAGCCATGCGGTCGGCAAGGGCGCGCTCGGTGACGTGCTGGGCACGGCCGGCAGCGAGAACGTGCAGGGCGAAGTGCAGAAGAAGCTCGACATCCTGTCGAATGAAATCCTGCTGCAGGCGAACGAGTGGGGCGGCCATCTCGCGGCGATGGCGTCCGAAGAGATGGAATCCTTCCACCCGATCCCGAACCGCTATCCGAAGGGCGAGTACATGCTGTTGTTCGATCCGCTAGACGGTTCGTCCAACATCGATGTGAATGTCACCATCGGCACCATCTTCTCGGTGCTGAAAGCACCCGAAGGCATGGGCGAGCCGACCGAGCAGGACTTCCTGCAGCCTGGCACCCGCCAGGTCGCTGCCGGCTATGCCGTCTATGGTCCGCAGACCGTGCTGGTGCTTACCACCGGCAATGGCGTACATTGCTTCACCCTCGATCGCGAGATGGGTTCGTGGGTGATGACCCAGCGCGACATCCAGATCCCGGCCGACACTGCGGAATACGCGATCAATGCGTCGAACTCGCGCCACTGGTTCCCGCCGGTGCAGCAGTACATCAGCGAACTCGAAGCCGGCAAGACCGGCCCGCGCGGAAAGAACTTCAACATGCGCTGGATCGCATCGATGGTCGCCGATGTGCACCGCATCCTGAACCGTGGCGGCATCTTCATGTACCCGGCCGATGCGCGCGACCCCGACAAGCCGGGCAAGCTGCGGCTGATGTATGAAGCGAACCCGATGTCCTTCATCGTCGAGCAGGCCGGTGGCGCTGCCACCGACGGCCACCAGCGCATCCTCGACATCCAGCCGACCCAGCTGCACCAGCGCGTCGCGGTCTTCCTTGGCTCGAAGAACGAGGTCGAGCGCGTGACCAGCTACCACCAGCCGCAGTAGAAATTTCATCGGTCGGTTCGCCCCGTGCTCAGCGGGGCGGCGCGAATTTGCCTGTCTGGCATCGAATTTTGCTAGAATACGGCGCTTCGCTGATGTAGCTCAGTTGGTAGAGCAACTGATTCGTAATCAGTAGGTCGACGGTTCGATTCCGCCCATCAGCACCAATTCCCAGCGAAGTCCCCCGATACCAGCGCGGGGTATCTGCCAGTCCCGCAGTCCTGCACCAGAAACTTGCACTCGCAGTGCGCTGCCTGTGTTAACGTTCATGTGCGAAACATGATGATTTCCATTCCGATAATGGTTTGATCGTCGCACGACGAACAGCATGTTCCGGCATTCAGCACGCATACAGACAACGACAGCGAGATCAACAGCGACGCGATGGGCAAGAGAGCGGATTTCCTGGTGAGCTTCGAGCGCGACGAACTGGCGGCGCTTGACCGCTTTTTCTCGTTGTTCGATTCGCCGCGCGCATTCGCAGCCGCGCCGAGCCAACCCGAATTGTTGTCACGTGCATTGCACGCGATGCAGGCTGACATACGTCAAGCCTGTGCCGATCTGGATCGCGAAGCCAGCGATCTGCCGGTGCACTTGAGCCTCGACGAAGACGAAGCACAGGCGGCGTCCGAAGCGTTCAAGAAATTGAAGGTGCGTGAACTGGAAGTCGCATTCGGCGACGAGTCGGGCTCCACCGACGCATCGGTCGCACTCTGGAAAATGCTGGACGTGATCGCGCCGCTCGACTTCGGCCTCTGATCATCACGTAACGGTGCTGCCGTGTCTCGCGCGGCAAGCGATGCTTCTCAGCTGAGCTGGGCCGCCGGCGCGGCAGCGCGCTAGCGCTCGATGATGTCGTGGCGTAGCGTATTGACGGTCGCGATGATCGTGCTCACGTCGGCTTCTTCGACGCCACCTGCGGTCAACGCATCCGACAGCAATTCCACCGCAAGGTCGAACGACGCATTGGTAATGCCGATGCCACGATGTGCGTCCTTCATGCTGCGTCCTGCGTAATCATGCGGCGTCTTGCCCATCGCCATCGATACGAAGGCGATCTGGTGCAGGATCAGGTCTTCCAGCGACACATTGACGAAATAGCGGCGCAGGTTGGGACGGCGCATCACGCGCTTATAAAAGTCCCTGACGATCGTCGTGACCGCCGGTACACCGCCGTATTTGTCGAAGAGCGTTTGTGTCATGTCGGGCTTGCGGCACAAGACCAGACCCGGAGTGGGGCTTTTGCATCTTGTATGCCGCGCATAGTGTGCCATATTCCGGCAAGGAAGAATGCCAGTTGGCATGTAAGTCGCTGCCCACTGCCGCAAGCCGCCCCGGTGCCCGGCATCCCTGCGGCGCTATCCCGGCCGTGCATCCTTCAAAATATTTCAGCGCTACCCGCGAAATCTGCCCGCTGGCCGCGTGCTACCATCATTTGTCCAATCATAACGAACAACGCTTCCGTCTTCCCATGTCATTCACCACTGAAAACCATCCTGGCGTCACCGCCGACATCCCCGCGCAGTCGCGTGGCTTCGTGCTCAACCATTCGATGCTGCGCGTGAAAGACCCCGCGGTAGCGCTGGACTTCTATACCCGCATCATGGGCATGCGTGTGTTGCGCAAGCTGGACTTCCCCGAGATGAAGTTCTCGCTGTATTTCCTGGCCAAGGTCGAAGATCCGGCGCAGGTGCCGGAAGAGATGGGCGAGCGTACCGCCTGGACCTTCAGCCAGCACGGCATCCTTGAGCTGACCCATAACTGGGGCACCGAGAGCGATCCGGAATTCAAGTACCACGACGGGAATGCGCAGCCGCAGGGCTTTGGCCACATCTGCTTCTCGGTACCGGACCTGGCCGCCGCAGTGCAGTGGTTCGACGAGAACGGCGTCACCTATGTGAAGCGACCCGAGCAGGGCAAGATGCGCGATGTCGCCTTCATCAAGGATCCGGATGGATACTGGATCGAGATCGTGCAGCCCAGCTTGCTGAAGAATCTCGGCCGTTGATGCAAGCCCGCCCTGCGGACTCGCAGGGATCGGACAGAAAATACGCCGTCAACTGATGGCGTATTTTTTTGGATTCAGTACGTGCGCGCTTGCGCGTCTTTTTCGTCATGCGATGGCGGCGTGCAGGACACTGCTGCCATCGCTCTTCTGACTGCGAACCTCATCGGCGCCAGCTGACCACGGTAGCGAGTTCGCCGGCTGTCAGTTTCGGTGCCAGTTGCAGGATGAAGTCCACCGCATATTCACGCAGGAAGGCGCCACGGCGCACCGCAACGCGCGTGACATTCGGCGCGAACAGGTGGCTGGCCGAGATAGCCTTCAATCCGTTGCCGAGATTGCTGTCGACTGCCATCGACGCGACCAGACCCACGCCCATGCCAAGCGATACATATTGCTGGATCACGTCCGAATCCATTGCCGTCAGCACGATGTCGGGTGACAGCTGCTTCTGATGGAATGCCGCATCAATGTGGCTGCGCCCGGTGAAGCCCTGGTCATAGGTGATCAGCGGATAGCCGGCCAGGTCCTCCAGCGTGACCTGCGGCTGCTGCAGCAGCGCATGGCCCTCGGGCACGACGATCACGTGATGCCATTCATAGCAGGGGAAGGACACCAGGTCGTCGAACTGGGTCAGGCCCTCGGTCGCGATGCCGATATCGGCCTTGCCGGATAGCACCCACTCGGCAATGTGCTCGGGTGCGCTCTGTTGCAACGCGATGCGCACATCGGGAAAAGCCGAGCGGAAATGCTGTACCGCCTTCGGCAGCACATAGCGTGTCTGCGTATGCGTGGCCGCAATCGACAGGGTGCCGGTCATTTTTCCGGAAAATGCGGCGCCGGCGCGCTGCAGGTTCTCCGCTTCCAGCAACAGGCGTTCGACGATCTGCAGCACTTCCTTGCCGGGTTCGGTCAGGCCGGTCAGGCGCTTGCCATTGCGCTCGAAGATGTCGACGCCCAGCTCTTCTTCCAGCTCGCGGATCTGGCGGCTGACGCCCGGCTGCGACGTGAACAGTGCATTCGCGACCTCGGTCAGGTTGAAGCCGCGGCGCGCGGTTTCGCGCACCGAGCGCAATTGCTGGAAGTTCATCTCAGACAGCCTCGTCGAGGAACACGCGTACGCGCTTCGGCTTTACCAGCACGGTTGCACCGGGTTGCAGCTTCAGTTGCGCGAAGCGATCGCTCGGCAGTACCGCTTCGATCAGCCCATGGTTGTCATCGCGTTCGAGCTCCAGTTGTGCCAGCGGGCCGATCGCATGCGCACGCGTCAACGTGGCGACAATGCCTTCGCCGCCCTTCGTATAGGGTTCGACATCCAGCTCATGCGGACGCACGTAACCGACACCGGCAGCATCGCGCGCATGCGACTGGTCTGGTACCGGCAGCGGCGTGCCGCCCGATTCCAGCACGCCCTCGTGCACGCGGCCATGGAACAGGTTCACATTGCCGAGGAAGCCGTACACGAACGGCGAGGCCGGATGGTTGTACACCTCGTCCGGCGCACCAACCTGCTCGACCTTGCCGCGGTTCATCAGCACCACGCGGTCTGCTACCTCGAGCGCCTCTTCCTGGTCATGCGTGACGAAGATGCTGGTCACATGCAGCTCGTCATGCAGGCGACGCAGCCAGCGGCGCAATTCCTTGCGCACCTTCGCATCGAGCGCGCCAAAGGGCTCATCCAGCAGCAGCACGCGCGGCTCGACCGCGAGTGCGCGCGCCAGCGCGATACGTTGCCGCTGCCCGCCCGACAGTTGCGACGGGTAGCGATCGGCCAGCCAGTCCAGCTGCACCAGCGACAGCAGCTGCATCACCTTGTCGCGGATCTCGCGCTCCGAGGGCCGCAGATGGCGCGGCTTCACGCGCAGGCCGAACGCAATGTTCTCGAATACGCTCATGTGCTTGAACAGCGCGTAATGCTGGAACACGAAGCCGACCTGACGCTCGCGTACATGCTGCACCGATGCATCTTCGCCATCGAGGATCACCTGGCCATGGTCTGGTTGTTCGAGGCCGGCGATCACGCGCAGCAGCGTGGTCTTGCCGCAGCCGGACGGCCCGAGCAGCGCGGTCAGTTCGCCGGTCGGAAAATCCAGTGACACATTGTCAAGGGCGACGAAATCGCCGAAACGCTTGCCGATATTGCGGACTTCAATGCTCATGCTTCATCTCCTCGATGGCCGAGTCCGTCTCGTGACGGACGCGCCATTCAATGACGGTTTTGAGTGCCAGCGTGACGAGCGCCAGCAGCGCCAGCAGCGATGCGACGGCAAACGCGGCGGCGAAGTTGTATTCGTTGTACAGGATCTCGACCTGCAACGGCATCGTGTTGGTCTCGCCGCGGATATGGCCGGACACCACCGACACCGCGCCGAACTCGCCCATCGCGCGCGCATTGCACAGGATGACGCCGTACAGCAGGCCCCAGCGGATGTTCGGCAAGGTCACATGCCAGAACGTGCGCCAGCCTGACGCGCCGAGAACCAGTGCCGCCTCTTCCTCTTCGGTGCCCTGCGACTGCATCAGCGGGATCAGTTCACGTGCGACGAACGGGAAGGTGACGAAGATCGTCGCCAGCACGATGCCGGGCACCGCGAACAGGATCTGGATGTCGTGCTCCATCAGCCACGCGCCGAACCAGCCATGTGCGCCGAACAGCAGCACATAGATCAGGCCCGAGATCACCGGCGACACCGAGAACGGCAAGTCGATCAGCGTCAGCAGCAGGCTCTTGCCGCGAAACTCGAACTTCGCGATGGCCCAGGATGCAGCCACGCCGAACACCAGGTTCGCAGGCACGGCGATCGCGGCCGTCAGCAGCGTCAGCTTGATCGCATGCCAGGCGTCTTCTTCCGTGATCGCCATCAGGTAGGTATCCCAGCCCTTCTTCAGCGCCTCGGTAAACACGACGGCCAGCGGCACCAGCAGGAACAAGAACGCGAAGCCAAGCGCAATCGTGATCAGCAGCCAGCGCACCCAGGTCGGTTCCTGCGTGGCGGCGGGCACATAGGGCGGCTCGCCGCGTGCGGTGTGGCTAGCTCTGGCCGCTGGTGTGGCGCCAGCGGGGCGCACGGAGACCGTGGCAGCGGATGCGCTCATGTCAATTCCTTTCCTTGCTGCTGCGACGGCGCATCCACGCCTGCAGCAGGTTGATCACCAGCAGCAGCATGAAGGACGCGGCCAGCATCACGACCGCGATCGCGGTGGCGCCGGCGTAGTCATATTGTTCAAGCTTGGTGATGATCAGCAGCGGCACGATCTCCGAGATCATCGGCATGTTCCCGGCGATGAAGATCACCGACCCGTATTCACCCAGTGCACGTGCAAATGCCAGCGCAAAGCCGGTCAGCAGCGCCGGCAGAATGGTCGGCAGGATCACATGCGTGAAGGTCTGCAGCCGGGTCGCGCCCAGGCAGGCGGCAGCCTCTTCCAGCTCGCGCTCGGCCTCTTCGAGCACGGGCTGCACGGTACGTACGACAAAGGGCAGGCCGATGAACACCAGCGCCACCATCACGCCCAGCGGCGTGAACGCGACCTTGATGCCAAACGGCGCCAGCTGGCTGCCTATCCAGCCATTGCCCGCATACAGCGCGGTCAGCGCGATGCCGGCGACCGCCGTTGGCAGCGCAAACGGCAAATCGACGAAGGCATCGAGCAGGCGCTTGCCCGGGAAGCGGTAGCGCACCAGCACCCACGCGAGGATGGTGCCAAAGATCGCATTGACGGCGGCGGCCACCAGCGATGCGCCAAAGCTCAGGCGGTAGGCCGCGACCACGCGCGGCGAACTGACGGTGGCCCAGAAGCGGTCCCAGTCCATCGTCAGTGTGTTCAGGATCAGCGCCGACAGTGGGATCAGCACGATCAGTGACAGGTAAGTAATCGTGAACCCGAGTGACAGCGTAAAGCCCGGCAGCACGCGGGTGCTGCGGCGGCTGTGCGCGGCGGGCAAGGTCTCGGCATTCATGGGGTTTTATAAGGATTGAATCTAAAGAGGCGCGATGATTGCATTGGTTTGTTATAAAAAGAACGAATTTTTCGTCATTTCCATAGATGAAAATCGCATAAAAGGCCGGCCCGGCAGCGTCTGCTGCAGGGCCGGAAAGCGGAGAGCTGAGGAAAAAGACAAGCGCCTGATACCGGATCGGGGCTCCGGCTGGCGCGGGTCACCCGCACCCCGGAAGGCCCATGGTGCGGGCGATGGAGCAGGTCAGAACGACAACTGGTATCGGGCTACCAGCAGCTTTTCGGTTTTGCCGTCCAGGGTGCCGCCATCGAATCGGGTCAGCTCGTAGTTCAGTGCGACTTTTGACGACTCGTTCAAGTACCAATTCGCGCCAATGGCCGATGACTTCGCGCTCCATGCATATGCGTTGCTTGAATGCCTGAATGCGGTGGGCAGCGATGAGTCGATGTCGTTTGCCTGTATGCGCGCTACCAGCTCGAATGCCCCCCACCCGCCATCGGGGCCGGCCTTGAACGGACTGTATGGCTTCACACCTCGGAAGGATGCATCCTCCCCGGTCAAAAGCCAGCTGGCTGCAAATTGCCAGGCGCTGTTGTGCGCGGTGCGGCGGGTGTTACTGCTATTGATCAGGTCTTGGGAAACCTCGGCATACTCGGCAATCATGCCCAGAGGACCATAGTAATAATAGGCTTGAGGTGACCAGCGCGTGCGTGTGCCATTGCTGGCTACATTGGTTGCATACGTGAAGAAGTTATTTGCCTGTCCCGGAGTCTTGTAGCTCGGTACACCTTGCGCAGAAGTGCTGGTTGCCAGACTGGATTTGCCCGTGGTACCGGCCAGACCAAAGCCTAGTCCCTGAAGTGCGCTGTCGCTGCCGGCGAATGGTGTCGCAAACAGGCGCGCTGCAAATTCCTTGTCCGAGTTCAGGTCTTGTGCGGTGGTGTTCTCGCCGCCATCGATAGCGCCATTGAACACGCCGACAGCGTAGTTGAGCCGCTTGTCCAGCAGATCGCCAAATACCGACACACCGAGATCGCGGTTTGGCAGGATATTGTTGCTCACGTAGCTGCGCTCGATGAACTTCAGATCGGCTCCGCTTTGCAAGCGTTCCAGACCCACAAAGGGCTTGAACTTGCCAATGCGAATTTTTGCAGACGGGATGTGATTGATGTCGAGATAGGCATCAACGACGGCGCTCTTGTTTTCGCCGAATTCGGGTGTGAAACGAAAGCCGTATTTGCCAAAGACCGTACCTTCGAACGTGGGACGGATGCGTCGTGCAAGAAAGCCATCGACCGCGGTCGGAAAGGCTTCACCGGAAAAATCACGGTAATCGGCATGTACCAGTCCACGCAGCTTGTATTCGAATTGCCCATCGGCCGATTTGAAGCTGAAGCCCTTGTCGCTGGCGGTGACGACCGGCGCCGCCTTCTGCTTTGCGGCCAGGTCTTCGCCGGCGAGTTCCTGCTTTCGGTCGATGATGCGGAGCTTCTGGTCCAGTTCTTCGATCTGTGCCTTCAGTTTTTCGATCTCGGCCTTGTCGTTGGCGTAGGCAGCGGCCGGGCCGAAGGCAGCAATGATGGCGGTGGCAATGAGCAGGCGCGAGTTGGGCCAGCCCAGGGATTTTCTCACTGGTGTCATGGTATTTCCTTGATGGTGAATGTTCGGGACAGGCCAGCCGTGTCCTTGTTGGCCGGCCTGTCGCGGTGACGTGAATCGTCGGATCAGCGCATGTTGATTGGAGCAGTCGTTACGTGCGGGGGACTTCGTTGGTGCGACGGGTCGGCGCGATGCGCGCTTACTTCGCCTGGTAGATCTGATCGAATACGCCGCCGTCAGCGAAGTGTGCTTTCTGCGCCTTGGTCCAGCCGCCGGCCACCTCATCGATGGTGAGTAGCTTCACTTTCGGGAACTGTGACGCGTATTTTTTCGCGATCTTGTCAGCGGTCGGTCGGTAATAGTGCTTGGCCGCCAGCTCCTGACCTTCATCGGTATACAGATAGTTCAGGTAAGCTTCCGCCAGCTTGCGTGTGCCGCGTCGATCGACCACTTTGTCGACGACCGCGACCGGTGGCTCGGCAAGGATGCTGACCGACGGCACCACGATCTCGACCTTGTCCGGACCCAATTCCTTGATTGCAAGCAGGGCTTCGTTTTCCCAGGTCAGCAGCACGTCACCGATACCGCGTTCAACGAAGGTGGTGGTTGCACCGCGTGCGCCGGAGTCCAGCACGGGCACGTTCTTGTAGACTTTCGCGAGGAATTCCTGCGCAGTCTTTTCGCTGCCGCCCGGCTGCTTCAGTGCATAGCCCCAGGCCGCCAGATGATTCCAGCGTGCGCCGCCCGACGTCTTGGGATTCGGCGTGATCACCGCGGTGCCCGGCTTCGCGATGTCGCCCCAGTCCTTGATGCCTTTCGGGTTGCCTTTGCGGACCAGGAACACGATGGTCGACGTGTACGGCGAGCTGCTGTTCGGCAGACGCTTTTGCCAGTCTTTCGCAATCAGCCCGCGTTGCGCGATTTCATCGATGTCATACGCCAGCGCCAGCGTGACCACATCGGCCGCGAGACCGTCGATCACGGCACGTGCCTGCTTGCCCGAGCCGCCATGCGATTGCTTGACCTTCAGCTCGTTGCCGCTCTGCGCCTTCCATTGCGCGGCGAAGTTCTTGTTGATGTCCTGGTACAGCTCGCGTGTGGGGTCGTACGATACATTCAGCAGGCTTGCTTCCGCTGCAGCGGCAAACGGTGCGTTCAGTGCCGCTGCCAGCGACAGCAGGGTGGCGGCGATCAGTCGGGTTTTCATGTTGTCCTTTCGTGGGTTGTTCGTTCAACTGCAATCTAAGGGCAGGCTGACATGGGCAAGCTGGGCCAGTCAGGCATGCGACAGGACGAAGCTTA
>JACCDV010899069.1_pt1 | contig 29306 bp, 28 predicted proteins | sample 7446131 | NCBI WGS metagenome assembly JACCDV01 (sample SAMN15323448, study PRJNA562643) | freshwater metagenome | isolation source: river surface water | place: USA:Blue River Watershed | collected 2017-08-17 | reverse complement strand
TATTAAAGACGTGCTTACGCTTTGACTGTCGGTTTGCTTTTTCTGCTCCTTTAGTTATCGGCATATAATTAAATTAGTGGGTGAACTATACGCCACTTAGAACAAAAAAGCAAGACTATTACTTTCGTCACCTTATTGTGTACAATAGTCTTATGATTCGCACTATTACTGGCACTATTACAGCCATTGGAGACAACCAGGTGGTGGCCGAGGTACACCAACTCGGTTATCTGATATACACCCCCACCAACCGACACGAGTATGTCCCCGGGCAAACCCTAACCTTTTATACTTATCTAGTAGTACGGGAAAACGCTTTGGATTTATACGGTTTCCAAAGCGAAATTGAACGTTCGTTTTTTGAATTATTACTCGATGTACCAAAAATTGGACCTAAATCCGCTCTACAAATAATGATTCAGGCTGATCCAGGGTTACTATCAGCCGCTATTTTAGAAGAAGATCCAGACCTACTCACCAAACAAGCCGGGGTTGGCAGAAAGACCGCTCAAAATTTAGTCTCTTACCTCAGTGGCAAAATCGACCACCTCACCCTACCAGGAAACCTGGCTCCAGTTGGCAGCTCACTCTCTGCCACCCAGCTTGATGCTATTGATGCCCTGATTACTCTTGGCTATGACCCTAAAGAAGCCCGGGCTTACGTACAAAAGCAAGACACGACCAAAGACACAAAATCACTAGTCCAGGAAGCACTGAAGCAAATGCCTATTCCTTAATAGGCAACACTACTTATCTTTTGGCAAAAAAAGACTTCATCCGTATACTTAGATATATGGCTAGTCTTATCTCAACCCTTAAAAATCTGGTACCTAAAGAGGTACTCAATATAATAAGACCACCCTACCACTACGCCCTGGCTTACTTGGCTGATGTCTGGTACAAACACCCTTCACAAGAAATTATGGTGATTGGTATTACCGGCACCAAAGGTAAATCCACTACTACCGAAATACTCACTCGTATTCTGGAGGCTGAGGGTCATAAAGTAGCTTCTCTATCTACCATTCAATTTAAAATTGGTGATAAGGTTGAGCGTAATCTTTATAAGATGACACTGCCAGGCCGCTTTTTTGTCCAGCGTTTTTTAAGACAAGCGGTTGAAGCCGGTTGTACTCACGCCATTATTGAACTAACCTCCGAAGGAGCCAAGCAGTATCGTCACCGCTTTCTAGAGCTAGACGGACTCATCTTCACCAACCTGACCCCCGAACACATTGAGTCGCATGGATCTTTTGAAAAATATAAACAAGCGAAGCTATCAATTGCGGAGCGGGTGTCCAAATCCCATAAACGACCACGTTTTGTGGTGGCCAATATCGATGATGAGCATGGCGAGGACTTTTTGCAGTTTAGAGTTGAGCACAACCTTCCCTACTCACTAAAAGATATGTCTTTGTACTCCCTACACAAAGACAGTGTTAGTTTGGTTTTTGGTGATGTCACTATCCGGGTGCCCCTGATTGGATTGTTTAATGTCTACAACCTTCTTGGGGCCATCACTTTAGCTAGAGCTTTTGGTATTTCTTTTAACACTATCGATAAAGCTCTTCGGGACATACCGCCAGTTAAGGGTCGGGTTGAACAATTTTTTACCCCCAAAGACAGCACCAAGCAACTAACCGCTATTGTTGATTACGCCCACACCCCAGATTCACTAGAGAAGCTTTATCAAGCCTTTCCAGACACCAATAAAGTTTGTGTGCTTGGCAATACCGGCGGCGGTCGCGACACTTGGAAGAGACCGGAGATGGGTGCTATCGCCGAAAAATATTGCTCTCACATCATCCTTACCAACGAAGATCCTTACGACGAAAACCCGCGACTGATTGTTGAGCAGATGGCCAAAGGCATCAAAGACAAGGCTAAGGTTGAAATTATTATGGACCGCCGCCACGCCATTAAAACCGCCCTGGAGGCGGCCCCGTCTGGTTCTTATGTGTTTGTGTCTGGTAAGGGTACTGATCCGTATATTATGGGACCACACGGTACCAAAACCCCATGGAGTGACGCTGAGGTAGTGAAAGAAGAAATCGCTAGTCTGGTGCAAAACTAAATATCTGTTCGCAAAACCCTAAATCGATCTCCCTCTGCTACTACTGTTGGTCTGTAGCTGTGGCCACTAGGTAAATACACTCTGGATTCACCCATATTGGCGGAGTGAGCAATAGCGACACCACTCCAAACCGCCTGCACCTTAAGCATGGCGGTTTGTTGATGTCTAAGTATCTCTGAATCGTTAAACCAAGCGTGTGAGGTAATATGAGCAACAAAAGGAATATCCTTACCATCAACCAAATCCCTTACCGCCGTTGGATCAGAGCTAGAAAAACAAAACAATACTCTTGGTAAATGCTCTGGCATATCAAACTGCCCCACTATTGGACCAGGCACATAATTAGTGTTGGCCTTAAACGCGCCAATAATCTCCTTTTGTCTGAAGATATTTAATATGAGCAAAAAGAAATTTGGAGTGTACTCTCCCTGGGGTACCAAATACTGTTTATCAAACTGCCAAGCCTGCTTTTCTTTACCATCATAGACAGTAGCGCGCATTATGGTGTTCTCGGTACCAGCTAGCGCTGCACTACCACTATCTACCAAAATGGTGTCAGTGTCTTTGTTTTGAAAACGATACCAACTAAAAGCCCCTTCGCTGGTTAGATTAAGATTGGTGTAATGAGCATCTTCAGGTAAAACCACATAATCCGCCCCACCAGCAATGGCCTCATCAATAGCTGCTACCAAAAGAGCTTTTTGATATTCATAACTACTACTAGCGTTGGTAAACTCGGCATCAAAATCAGTTTCCAACAACGCCACCGGCAGAGCTAACTTTGTATCGTTAGTATTTGGAACATTTAAAAATGCCGTGCTCACAATACCTAAAACTAAAAGCAGGGCCAGGCTTTGCTTAATTTTTTCAAGATGTCTAACACCCAAAACCAACCACACCGCTACAAAAGTCAGAATATAAACCCCTCCCCACTTAGCCAACATGAGCAAAATATTATGCTCAGCCAAAAGATAACCTACAAATCCATAACTATACGCCCCTGAGATGTAGCCACCGTCACCAAGTGTAGCCACCGAGAAAAAGTAGGCATTAAATACTTCAAAAAATAACCATAAAGCCGGGGCCAAAACAATAAACCAAGACCCCACTCTCTTTGACAGAGCTGGTAGAGAAAGCGCCAACAAACCGCCACCGATAGTAAGGAAGCTCGCTCCTACTAGCCAATAAAACAAAACACCCCAGAAACCATCAAGAGCTAGCGGTACAGAAAACCAATCCAAAGGATAGATGCTCCAGCCCCAAGTTAGCACCAAGAGCATCTTTATAAACCAAGCACTAACCCCTCCCCACCACAACTGCTTTTTGTTTACACTTCTTTCAACTGCTTCAAAAAATAACCAGATTCCAAATAGGCCCAAAAACCAGAAGGCTGGACTTAGAAAACCAACACCCAGAGCCAGTCCGGATAAAATAAATAAAGTTTGCGGAAGAAATAAAAAAGACATAAGTCTACTTATGATACAACACTATCCCAGCTGTTACCGAAACATTGAGGGATTCTTTTTCTCCCAGCATAGGAATTTCCAAAACCGCATCCACCGCCTTGAGTACCGACTCCGGTAAACCCTCGGTTTCACTACCCATGATGTAGGCAACCTTTTCCGGCACTGCAAAGTCATAAAGAGAAACGGAATTTGGCGCCTGCTCCACCGCCACCACTACAACCCCACTACTTTTTAGAGTGGCGATTAATTCAATTATGTCTTCTACGTATTCATGGGGCACAAACTCTTCGGCCCCTAGAGCGGTTTTATGGATCTCACCCACCACCCGGCCAAACCGATCTTTGGGAGTTGGGGTAAAACCAGCAAGATAGACCTTGCTTACACCAGCCCCGTCGGCTGTTCTAAACATCGCCCCAACATTGTAGTTGCTTCTTACATCATTAATAATGAGTATTTTTTCCATAATGGAAGCCTACCAAATTATAAACCGCTTGGCACGCCTGTTTGATTTGATTTTGTATTATGGTATAGTTTTGCCACCCAAATGCGCCTTAGCCAGCGCGGTAACGCTTGAGCAGTGTTCCTACACTACTCAACCTTGTTAAGGAGGGTACGTATTAATTACAATGAAGATAATGCGCCTATAGCTCAGCCGGTAGAGCAGCTCCCTTTTAAGGAGAAGGTCCTAGGTTCGATCCCTAGTGGGCGCACCAGAGTAAAAATAAAACCATCATTCATATGAATGATGGTTTTATTTTTAGTATCTGCCCTGCGGCAGATACATACTCTGGTGCGGGTCGGAACGATGTGAGTTTACGAACGAGTGAGACGGGGTCGAGAGTACTTACTAGAATTGGAGCGAAGCGAACAATTATAGTTAGTAACTCGTGACCACAGGATTACTCTGCGACAGTCGAGGCGGCGTCGCGGAAATTTCTGAAAGAAATTATCTGTGACCACAGCACTACCCTCTTCCTCGCTTCTTTTCTTTTACACCCTCCTTCTTAACCCTACCCAGTAAAATCTCATTAAAGATTTTTCCAGTCACACCAATCAAGAGACCAAAAAGGGCCATACCTAAGAATTTGGCAACAATAAATATCACTAGACCGATTTTGCCTGGCGGTATCTCCGCTGGCAAACCTCCTAAGAACACTGCAAAAGCCCAATACATTCCACCAGGCACACTCCAATACTGACCACCTGGTAAAAGTAGATGTAACAAAACACCAAGCATTAGCAAGACTGAGACAACCGCCACCGCATAAACAGCAATAGTTACTCCAAACGCTCCTAGGGTTTCCTCGATGTTGCCAATTTCTGCCTTGGCCAATTTAGAAATTCTCACCAAACGCAAAAAGCGAATGATGCGGATAACGCGGGCTGATTTTAAGAAACTTAAATTACCAAGACCCAAGATACTAGGTAGGATGGCCACCAAATCCACAACACCAAAAAAACTAAACACGTAAGCTAAAGGTTTTTTAGCAGACCAAATTCTAGCGATATACTCTAAACCAAAAAAGAATACCGCCACCCACTCCACCCCTAAGAACCATTTCTCATAATTTGAAAAATCCGGCACCGTCTCTAAAACAATGGCCAGTATTGATAAGATAGTTAGTAAGGAGAGGAAGTCATTAATAACCCCAAAATATTTTGCCTTGGGGTTATCTAAAGTATTTCTAACTCGTTTCCTCTCAAACATACCAACATCATACCACTACAAAGACAGCACCCAGGCCTCCAATCCCAATTCTAAATCAAGTAGTCCCCTTCTACTTTCATGGCTAATTTTTAAAAGTTCGCGAGATTTATTTTCTACCTCCCCTAGCGGGAATTTGAGTAAAGCGGTTTTGGCTTTTTTAAAAGGATAATCTTTTAGACCAACCTCATCAGGTGTCTTAGCGTTGGCTGCTAAGCGCATGGTCTTTAGTTGCCACCACAAGGTGCCTATTATTTCTTCAGAAACTAAACCGTTGACCTTGGCTTCCTGTAGCAATAACCAAAGAGTGCGTTTATCTTTTTTGGCCAAGGCATCAGCCATAGCAAAAGCATTAAACTCTTCTTTGGCAGCCTTTTTAAATTCCAAAATAGTGGCTCCGGCTCCCTCAAATTTTTTCTTGGCCGCCGCCAATACAGTCTTTTCAATTATCACAAACAAGCTACCACTGTCAGACAGCTCTTTAGCTAAAGATAGACACTCCTCAAAAAATAACTCGTCCCCACTAGGGCCATCAAACAAATACACTGAGGCTTCGCCAAAAAGCGGTGAAGCCCCAAGTAGTGATGGTAGTAAACCGGGGGCGTAAGAAGCGGGTTCAATTCTTTCGATTTGCGCCTGGCTGGCCTGAAGAAGGTTTAAAGCCTTACTTCGTACCAGCTCTATGTCTGATCCATAATAAACATGCAGCATGTGTTTTATATCTTAACCTACTCACCCTCTTTCATATCTGCCCAATTAGGACCAACCGCTACATCAACCTTAAGCGGTACACCAAAAGTATCAACTCCAGACATAACCCCTTCCATTAAACTGGCCAACTTCGGTATAACTTGCTTTTCTACACCCTTCTTAATTTCAAACACCAACTCGTCATGAACCTGAAGTAGTATATGTACCTCATTTAACAAATTGTTGTCCTTTAAATAATCAAAAACCGCTATCATCGCCAAGCGCATAACATCAGCGGCCGTGCCTTGGATTGGAGCATTAATAGCCATTCTTTCGGCCGCCGCCCTAATAAATGGAGCACTGGAGCGAATACCAGGAAAATGTCTCTGTCTACCAAAAAGGGTTTCGGTATAGCCCTGGAGTCTAGCTAAGGTTTTTGTCTCTTCAAGATATTCGGCTAACCGTGTAAAAGTATTGAAGTAAGCATTAAGAAAGGCCTGGGCTTCTTCCCGACTAGTCTCAGGCCCAAGATTGGTTCTGAGGGCATTAACTCCCATACCATAAAGGATACCGAAGTTAATGACCTTGGCCTTACGACGCATTTCACTTGTAACCTCGTCAGGTGTCACCCCAAACACGCGCACCGCTACTCCAGTGTGAACATCTTCCCCACTTCTAAAGATTTCAATCATTTTTTCATCTTTAGAAAGAATGGCGGCGATACGAAGTTCAATCTGAGAATAATCGATACCGACCATCACAAAACCAGGAGTAGCCACAAAAGCTCTTCGTATCGCAATACTCTCTTTGGTACGGACGGGTATGTTTTGAAGGTTTGGATCTTTTGAGCCCATGCGTCCAGTGGTAGTGCCGGTTTGCAAAAAAGTGGTATGAATACGCCCGCTTTCCTTTACCAGCTTTGGCAGAGTATCAGTATAGGTAGAAACCAATTTTTGTAATTCTCGATAACGCAAAATTATTGGAATAATCTCGTGTTCTTCGGCTAGTTTTTCTAGCTCGGACTCTTTAGTAGATCGCTGCCCACCAGCTGTCTTCTTTTGGTTTTTAGGTTTTAGACCTAAACCATCAAACAAAATATCACCCAGTTGTTTTGGTGAATTAATATTAAATTCCATTCCCGCCAAGGTATAAATCTTTTGCGTTAATTGAGAAAGTTCAGCGTGCATCTCCTCTGAGAGCTTGGCTAAATAGTCCACGTCTAGAGTTATTCCGGTAGCATTAATATGTTGCACAATTGGCAACAGTGGTTTTTCGATTTTATTATAAACCTTATTGAGAGTCGGAATGGTTTCAATTTTGGTTTTAAGTGCCGAGTGAATCTGCTTTAAGTCACCGGTATTAAAATATGATTTACCGTACTCGATAATATCAGTGGCGCTGGAGTTGGTTCGCTCACTCTCCAACAACCAAATCATAATGGCGACCTCATTTAGTAGCTGCGGGTCCAAATCCTCACTCTGCACCTCACTAACACCAATAGAAACATCGAGCAGTGATTCGAGTCTGGCCCCAAAAGAACGAAAGCCGAGTTCAGTAAATAATTTTGTGACCGCCTCTACATCAATGGAACTTTTCCAATTTTTTTCTGGCAGGTTAAAAGTGATTGGGGCATCAATTCTAATTGTGGCTAACATTTTTGAAAAATTAGCCTCTTCCTCCCCCTCCTTTAGGAGATTTACAATTCTTGGTTTTATCCCCGCCTCGAGTAAAGCCGCCTCTCCCTTATGAAGAGTTTTGTAAATTTTTTCCAGCCCACCAAATTTGGTAATTAGTTCGGTAGCGGTCTTTTCACCGATACCAACAATACCCGGAATGTTATCCGAGGTATCACCCCTCAGGCCCTTATAGTCTGGGACCAGCTTTGGTGGAAATCCAAAACGCTCTTTAACAGTAGCCTCGTCATAGAGAATAGTGTCTTTGATTCCTTTTTTAAGCGTATAGACCCGTACCCGAGTCCCCTCCACACACTGGAGAGTATCCATATCACCCGAAGCAATGATTACCTCTAGATCTTTGTTGGCTTTGGTTTGGTAAGCAATAGTGCCAAGCATATCATCAGCCTCAAAACCACTATGCTCATAAATTGGAATACCAAAAACTGCAAAAATATCTCGTGAGCGATTTATTTGCAAAACCAAATCATCGTCAGTTTTAGAACGGGTGGCTTTATAGCCCTCAAAAGCAGTGTGTCTATAAGTCGGGTCAGGCAAGTCAAAACAAGCCACCATATGATCTGGAGAAAAATCCTCAACAATTTTCAGCAACATAGAAACCACTCCATAAAGAGCCCCGGTCGGCTCGCCACTAGGTGAAGAGAAATCTGGTAGGGCATGGTAAGCCCGGTGCAAAATAGCATGAGCATCGAGGAGAACCAGTCTCTCCTTTTTAGTTTTTTTTGTGTTCACTCAACTATTATACGGTTTTTTAATATAACCGCACGAATGCGGTTATATGCTTATTTCTACCTCCCTTTCTTCCCCATTATTATGTTTAATAACCACCGCCAGTACATCTTCCGGTAGAGCTGGTTTGATATTTTCAGCCCATTCAATACAAACAATAGTTTGGGGCTCATTTATGATTTCAGCAAAACCGAGCGGTTTAAGTTCATTTAAATCATCAATTCGGTAGGCGTCCATATGAATCAATCTGAGATAACCGGAGGCAGGATTAGTTATATACCCTTTCATAATTGTGAAGGTGGGACTGGTCACCACTTCATTTACCCCCAGCTCTTTAGCTAGAGCCTGTACAAAGGTGGTCTTGCCAGCCCCCAGTTCACCACTTAAAGAAACAACAGTGGCAGTATTTTTAGGCACAGCCAAAGAAAGAAGATTTTTGGCCAAATCCTTCCAATCGGAAATATCTTTAATTGAATACTGTTTATACATAGTGGCATTGTACTTATAAAAAGAAGAAGAGCCAACCTAACGTGTAGGTGGCTCTGATGGAAAAGCTGGTGGTCACTCTTTTCCTTTCGTCGATTTGGCAGGAGCTTTCTTGGCCGGAGCAGTGGGTCCGGTTTTGGAAAAGCTGGTGTTGTACTTTTCGTCGATGCACGACGAGAAGTTGCTGGCTGAGCGGAAGCCGCAGGCCACCGCACCCATGGCGGCGATACAACCGGAAAGGAATGGGGTGATGGCAAGAGCCAGCACAAGCAGGAACCGGGAAGAGAATTTCATGATGAATCTCCAAAAGGTTGAAGGGGGGTGTCGGCTCCAAAGAGCTTCTGATTACTTACTATACAAGTATTTTAGAAAATGGCAATAGTTATCCAAATTTTCGCCACTGCCTGGTTTCAGTGGGTGCTATACTTTTTATATATATGGTTCAATTAAATGACAAGTTCGCCAACTCCCGAACCGGTGAGCTACGGCGCCAAGAAGAAGAAAAACTAATGGCTGATTTGGCACCGCGTTTTGGCTTGCCATACATTGATCTACATGGCTACACCATTAACCCGGAGGCGATTATTTTATATCCCGAAAAAAAGGCCCGGGAGGCCAAGTTGGTGGTTTTTGATGTAAAACATAACCAGATATTTATCGCCACCCAAACTCCCCAAAGTCCGTTGGTGCAAGACGCAATTTCAGCCCTACAAAACGATAGGCAAACCGTATCTTTATATATGTGTTCCCTATCCAGTCTTGAGCATGGCTGGAAGCGTTATGCTGACATGGTTCACGCTAACGCTGAAAAGAAAGGTGTCTTTGATATCGACTCAGAAGAAATAATCGCTTTTGCCAAGCGTATCACCCAAAAAACCGACGTGACCAAAGAACTAGAGAAGATTCAAACCATCAATAACTCCAGACGGGTTTCGGAAACCCTAGAAATTATGTTCGCCGGAGCCCTTGGTCTTAAGGCTTCAGACATTCACATTGAGCCTGAAGAAGCGGGGGTGAGACTACGTTACCGTCTTGATGGTGTACTTCACGATATTACCACCCTAGACCAATATCTATACGCTCGTATCATGTCTAGACTCAAACTACGTTCTGGCATGACTCTAAACCAAAAAGCTGAAGCTCAAGACGGTCGGTTTACTTTTGAAGTTGGAGACAAAATAATTGATGTGCGTTCTTCGATAATTCCTGGGGCGCTAGGTGAATCTATAGTGATGCGTCTCTTGGATTCTACAGTAGCGAGTTTCACCTTAGATAAAATTCAGGTTGATGAATATCTTAGAGCAATTATTGAAAACGAACTCAAGAAGCCAAACGGACTTATTATCACCACCGGACCAACCGGCTCTGGTAAAACCACTGCCCTTTATGCCTTTTTAAGACAAGTACACACCGAAGGGACAAAAATTATCACTATTGAAAATCCAGTAGAATATAAAATCGAAGGCATAGTACAAACCCAGGTTAGTGAAGAATATTCTTTCTCAACTGGTCTTAGAGCTATTTTGCGCCAAGACCCGGACGTAATCCTGGTGGGAGAAATCCGCGACCGCGAAGTGGCCGAAACCGCTATTCACGCCGCCCAAACCGGTCACCTGGTATTTTCAACCCTGCACGCTAATAATGCTGCTGCTGCTTTTACTCGACTTATCGATCTAGGAATTGATCCCCGGGTTTTTGGTAGTTCAATAAACGCCATCTTGGGACAGCGCCTGGTTCGTAAACTCTGTGAAGCTTGTCGAGCTTCATACCCAGCCGATCAACACGAAACTGATTTAATCAAATCTATTATTACCCACCACCCTAAAGGTATCTCGGTGGAAGAACCAATTACTTTGTATAAAGCGGTCGGCTGCCCGATTTGTGTTGGTACTGGTTATAAAGGAAGAGTGGGTGTCTTTGAAGCAATTTTGATGGATGACGCTGTTGAAGAAGTAGTAATCCGCGACCCTAGAGAGCACAGTATTCTTGAAGCAGCCGCTCCCCAAAAAATACCAACCATGCTCGAAGATGGTATTGAAAAGGTACTAAAGGGAGTAACGGATCTAGCTGAACTAGAAAGAGTGGTTGAAATCCCCCTCCTAAACAAAAACACTAAAACAAGTGACCGTGACGAAACCGACCTGTTCCTTTCGCACGTAGTAAACTAAATCAGACCTAATCTCAGATATAAAAAACAGCTCTGGTCAAGCTGTTTTTTTGTGAGTGTATGCTATAGTCGAAAAAACGAATTGTTCTTCGGCACGCATTCCAGAATATAACTCTCTAAGCAAGCTTCCGCATTGAAAGTGAACACCGCGCTAAGGGAATGTTGCAGCGCTCTCACTCGAGGGTGAGTGCCACAAAAACCTCGCAACGTGCTCAGGTTGCTTAGAGAGTTATCGTCTGGAATATGAGGTGCAAACTGTGCCAAGCACAGCGGGAGAACTTCTTACCTGTATATACTAGCACATATAGGATTTTTGTCAATAGTTTTGACCCTTTGTCAATTTGCAACGCTTTTAGGGCGTTTTTTTGATACAATAGCGCCATGGCAAACAATCCCCCTAAATCAATTACCCGCGATGAGGGTAGTAATCTGGACCAGACTCTACGCCCTGCTACCTGGGATGAATATATCGGTCAAAATAAAACTAAGGAGAACCTCCGCATTCTTCTTACTGCCGCCAAAGCTCGTGGTCATGCCGCAGAGCACATACTACTTTATGGTCCTCCCGGTCTTGGTAAGACCACTTTGGCTCACCTGATCTCCAAAACCCTTGGCACTAATATGCGCACCACCTCTGGTCCTGCCATCGAAAGGGTTGGTGACCTGGCCGCCATTCTAACTAACCTATCCCCTGGTGATGTTTTGTTTATAGATGAGATTCATCGCCTTTCCAAGAGTATTGAAGAGGTGCTCTATCCAGCTATGGAGTCTGGGGTCTTAGATATTATTATCGGTAAAGGCCCGTCAGCCCGCACCGTCCAGTTAGATCTACCTCCTTTTACTTTAGTAGCGGCCACCACTCGCATTTCAATGCTGTCAGCTCCCCTGCGCTCACGCTTCTCAGGTGGAACCTTCCGACTAGAGTTTTATGACGAAGGTGAAATTACTTCAATTATCGAACACTCGGCCGATGTGCTTGGTGTCGACTCAGATAGAGATACTTTAAAGTTAATATCCAGTCGCTGTCGAGCCACTCCACGAACCGCCAATTACCTACTCAAGCGCTGTCGTGATATGGCCCAGCTAGAAAACACTCCCCTTAATAAATCTGTTATTGAACAAACCTTTAATCTCCTTGAGATTGATGCTTTGGGTTTGGGTCGACTAGACAGAGCCGTCCTTGAAGTTATCGCCAACAAGTTTAATGGTGGTCCAGTAGGACTAAACACCATTGCGGCCGCTACTGGTGAGGAACAGTCAACCATCGAAGATGTGGTAGAACCCTATCTAATCCGCCTTGGACTACTTGAAAGAACCCCCAAGGGTCGTATCACTACTCACGAAGCCTTAAATCATTTAAACTCAATAAACTAAAATGTCTGGACATAATAAATGGTCTAAAATCAAACATAAAAAAGCGGCCACCGATGCAGTGCGTAGCCGAATTTTCTCTAAGCACTCCAGGTTAATCACCATGGAATCAAGACGAGCGCTGGGTGATATTTCCTCACCGACGCTAGCAGCAGTAATTGAACGAGCCAAAAAAGACTCTATGCCAAAGGATAATATCGACCGAGCGGTTGCTAAAGGCAAAGAGGCTGACGGTGCTAGTTTAGAGGAGGTGATGTTTGAAGCCTTTGGACCAGGCGGTACCGCTATGTTAATTACTGCTGTAACCGACAACAATAACCGCACCGCCCCAGAAATAAAACATATATTTACCAAAGCTGGCTATGCTATTGGTTCTCCTGGTTCTGCTATCTGGGCTTTTTCTAAAACAGCTGATGGCTATGTACCCACTTCCCCACTTTCATTATCAGACGAAGACGGCGAAGCTCTATCTGATATCATAGAAAAGCTTGAAGATCATGATGACGTTCAAGACGTCTACACTACCGCTGATGATATTAATTAAATATTAAAATATGCGAGTAATTGCAGTAGACCCCGGATACGATCGCCTTGGTGTTGCGATTCTGGAGCACGGCTCTCCAAAAGAAGTCTTAGTCTATTCAACCTGTCTTCTGACGGAAAAAAATTCTTCCTTGTCAGAAAGGTTACATAAGCTAGGTACCGACTTTGAAAAAATAATAAAGGAGTACCAGCCAGACGCCCTAGCCATAGAGACTCTATTTTTTAACAAAAACACCACCACCGCTATTGGGGTAGCAGCTGCTAGAGGAGTCTTGATGTATCTAGCAGAAGCTAATAATTGTTCTGTGCACGAGTTTAGTCCACAAGCCATTAAGGTGGCCACAACTGGTTATGGAAAGAGTGATAAATCGGCCGTCATGATGATGGTTAAGCGTTTAATTGATAATGTACCAGAAACTGCTCTTGACGATGAATACGATGCCATTGCCACTGGTATTACCTACCTTGCACACCACCGATAAAATCGGTAGAATCGCACACAAGCAGGCTATAAATCAGTTGAATTTTCTGCTCAAGTTTGTTACAACATACCGAACATAAAAAGTTTATATGATTTTTTTCCAAAGAAACGACGATGAGCCAGAGGAGGAATTTGAAGAGGGTGACGAAGAAGCTGCGTTAGCCGACGATATTCTTGATGAGGTTGGTGATGATGCTGTGGTTGATGATGACCTAGAAGGTTTTGGCTTACTATCTGAAGATGCTGTAGCTGAAGATGAGGAAGAGGGTGACGAGAAGGATGATGAGGAAGAGGCCTCACTAGACGAAGATGCAGAGGATGTTGACTATGACACTTTCGATGATGTAGATGAGATGTAATAAAAAACACCCACACTTGTGGGTGTTTTTTATTACCTTACTGGATGAGGACAGCTTGTTTCTTTCCCCTTTTTAACAACTTAACTTTGTTGTCTTTTTCTACCACGTAATTAGCCTCAAGTATTACCTGACCATCAATGGTAATGGCTTTATTTTCGACAAGGTTACGACACTCGGTTTTGCTGGAAGCTAAGTTTGTTCTAATCAGTAAATCTATAATTGATTCACCTTTATTAATTTTTTGAATTAAATTATATTTTTTAGCCAACTTCTGTTCTTCAGCGGTTAGTTTTTCTATTTTTTCTTTACCAAAGAGAATACCAGTGATTTTTTTAGAAAATTCCGCTTTGTCTTTACCGTGCACAAAAGCAATCACTTCTTTAGCCAACACTTCTTGGGCAAACCTCTTTTCAGGGCTTTGTTTATGCTTATTTTCGATTTTATCAATCTCACCCAAACTTAAGAAAGTGAACATTCTTAAGTAATCAAAGACACTTTCGTCAGTAGTATTAATCCAAAACTGATAAAGTTCGTAGGGGTTGGTTAACTCTTCGTTTAACCAAACGGCGTTACCCATACTCTTACCAAACTTTTTACCAGTAGCTTTATCTACTATAAGCGGCATGGTAAGGCCAAAAACCTCATTTCCAGTTTTGCGTCTAATGAAATCTATTCCTCCGGTTATATTACCCCACTGGTCAGAACCACCAATTTGTAGCGTACAACCAAACTTGGTGTGTAAGTGATAGAAGTCGTAACTTTGTAGTAGATTATAAGAAAATTCAGTATAGGAAATACCATTCTCACTATTTAGTCTATCCTTTATGGCATCCTTTTTTATCAAAGCATTAACAGTGAAGTGTTTTCCAACCTCTCGTAAAAAATCAATGGCTGAGAGTTCCTTGATCCAGTCATGATTATTTACAAATTTAATCTGACCCACTGTTAATTTCTTAATGTGGTTAGTGATTTTTTTTGCCCTTTTAGCAACAATCTCTTCTGAGACCAACTCTCTTTCACTATCGCGACCAGACGGATCACCAATTAAAGCGGTAGCTCCACCGATTAACAAAACTACTTTATGACCAGCTTTTAAGAAGTGGTTTAAAAGCATGTAAGGCACCAGGTTGCCGACATGAATAGATTCGGCAGTTGGATCAATGCCTAAGTAAACTGTTTGTTTAGACTTATCTAAAACCCCCGCCAAATCTTCACCTGAAAACTGGTAAATAAAACCTCTTTTTGTTAATTCTTCTGACAATTTCATAAAATAACTCTACCACATATTTAAGGTAATTTGTCTAGACAAGTCATGGTAGTATTGGCTATATATATTTACTTTATATGTTAAAAAAATCTTGGTTTAAAAACAACGGCAAGGAATTATTAATCGATATTGCAATCCTCTGTTTTGCGGTGGGTATTGTAGCAGCGGCTGGGTTGCTGTTTTGGGTATCTACTTTAGAAATTCCTGACTTATCAGCTTTTGAAGAAAGGCGGGTTCTTCAGTCTACAAAAATTTATGACCGCACCGGCGAAGTGCTGTTATATGACCTACACCAAGATGTAAAAAGAACGGTTGTTCCGTTTGAAAACATTTCCTATCATATCAAAAATGCCACAGTAGCTATTGAAGATGATAATTTTTACAACCATAAAGGTATAGAGCCTTTATCTATTCTTCGGGCAGTTGTAGCCAACTTCCAAAAAGGTGATCTTTTTGGTGGCCAAGGTGGTTCTACTATTACCCAGCAAGTAATTAAAAACTCCATCCTCCAAAAAGAAAAGACCATAACCCGAAAGGTTAAGGAATGGATACTAGCCATTAAACTAGAACGAGTACTGGAAAAAGATGAAATTTTATCTATTTATCTAAACGAGTCTCCTTATGGTGGCACAATTTATGGTGTAGAAGAGGCTTCACAGTCTTTCTTTGGTAAAAAAGCTTCTGATGTAACTTTAGCTGAAGCCGCTTATCTTTCTGCCCTGCCCCAGCTACCTACCTATTATTCACCGTATGGTAAAAACAAAGCGGCTCTTGATGAACGTAAAAACCTAGTTCTTGAGAGAATGAAAATTAAAGGTTTTATTAACGAAGAAGAATACAACAAAGCCAAAGATGAGGTGGTGGAATTTCAACCTCAAGCCCTTACCGGTATCAGAGCTCCACATTTTGTGATGTATATAAGAGAATATCTAGCCGAAAAATATGGAGAAGATGCTCTAGCGGAGCGAGGTCTTAAGGTGATAACTACCCTTGATTGGGAACTACAAAAAGAGGCGGAACGAATTGTAGCTGAAAAAGGAGCTATTAATGTTGAAAAATTTAAGGCTGACAACGCCGGCTTAGTAGCAGTAGATCCGAAGACTGGTGACTTACTAGTAATGGTTGGTTCAAGAGATTACTTTAGTGAAGATATTGATGGTAACTTTAACATTACCCTCTCTGAAAGACAGCCAGGTTCATCAATTAAACCATTTATTTACGCCACCGCTTTTTCTAAGGGCTATCTACCTGACACAGTAGTATTTGATGTAAGAACCCAATTCTCTCCACTTTGTCCACCAGACAGCACCAGTTCTGAATCTCCTTGTTATTCACCGAACAACTACAACAATAAATTCCTAGGCCCTATTAGTCTAAGAAACGCCCTAGCACAATCTCTTAATATCCCAGCAGTTAAAACCCTATACTTGGCTGGAGTAAAAGATTCTCTTAAGCTAGCTGCTGATATGGGAATAACCTCACTCAATGACCCAGATAGATACGGACTTACTCTTGTACTTGGTGGTGGTGAAGTTAAGTTGGTTGACATGACATATGCCTATGGAGTATTTGCCAACGAGGGCCTGAAGGCAGAACCAAGAAAAATACTTAAAATTGAAGATAATCGTGGAAATATTATCGAGGAGAATCAAGTGGTTACGAAGAGAGTGTTAGATAAAAATGTAGCCTTAATGATTAGTGATGTTCTCTCAGATAATGTGGCCCGTACACCACTTTGGGGTGCCAACTCACTAGTAAACTTCCCTGGTAAATCAGTCGCCTCTAAGACTGGTAGTACCAACAACCTTCGCGATGCTTGGTTAATGGGTTATGCTCCGAATATTGCAGCTGGTGCTTGGGTAGGTAATAACAACAACTCCCCGATGGGTGGTGGCTTATCTGGTCTGATTGTTACACCAATGTGGCGTGAGTTTATGGATATAGCTCTAGCCAAACTACCAGAAGAAAGTTTTGAGCAACCAACTATAAATAGAGTCGGTGTTAAACCAATTATTCGTGGTGAATACATTGATACCAGTAGTATTCTTAATGCTATACAAGAAGAGGGTGGAATTGAGAATATCGATATCAGTTCTATCTATAGTAATATTCACAACATACTTCATTACGTTAATAAAAATGACCCTCTAGGAGCCTACCCAACCAACCCAGCCAACGATCCTCAATACACTAACTGGGAATATGGCGTACAGCAATGGAAAGCTACTACCTATGGCTTAAATACCGAAACCTCAACCAGCTCTAATGAGGAAGAGTCTAACAATAGAGATAGAAACCGTAATAACTAAAATATGTTTTTAGGTGAACTCTTTTCACCTAAACGAGAAGAAAGCTCGGTCAGAATTTCATTCTGCCTGAGCTTTATTTCTTGTTTCAAAATTCCTGGCACATTAAAAACTAGAGTGCGAGAACTTGGGGTATAAGAAACCTGCTCCTCTTTTAAAGTAAGGTTAAGCAATTCACCAATTACTCTTATTACTTCCAATTCTACGGTTTTTTGTGGCGCTTTAAGACTAGTTCGATACTTTGCAAATAAATCTTTAACAGCCACAATTTCCCCTCTTCTTTTAGGCATAAGTTTTTACCTATTCATTGGCATTACCAAATAACGCAAAGAATGATCATTAGCACCAGTTATAACCAAAGGTCTACCAATACCAGCAAAATTTAAAATAAGACTATCATCTGTTATATGACCAAGAGGTTCTATAACATACTGCTGATTGAAATTTAAAGTAAGCTCATCACCCGATACAACCGCCTTAATTGTGTCTGTAATGTGCCCTACTTCGTTATTTTGTGAAGAAACAGTCAAACTACCATCTGTGATAGTTAAAGACACCTGAAGGAATTTATTTAGGAAAATTGAGGTCTTCCTAAAAGCATTTTGTAGATCGTTTTTTAGTAGGGTTACTTTTGTAACATACTCTTTAGGAATGATCTGTTCGTAATCAGGGAAAGAACCAGAAACCAACCTAGAGGTAATATAAACACCCTCTTGCTTAAACATTAACGAACACTGATTTTCCGTTACCACCATCACCGGATCAGATTCAAGTAAGTCACAAATACGAGCCAATTCCATAGCATTCTTTTGTGGCACCAAAAATGGATGATTTAATATCACCCCTTTTTGTGGCACTGTCTTTTCCATCAATCTAAAGGAATCAGTAGAAACAAAAGTTAGGGTATGTTCTTTTTTTTGTTGAATATAAACACTACCAAGTTCAGGCTTAATAGATGATAGAGAAGCAGCAAACGCCGTAGTTTTAATACCAAGCGCAAATAATGAGCGATTAAGAACCAACCCTTCCCCGTCTAGTTCATGAATATTAGGAAACTCATCAGCTGGTATTGATTTGATTGAGGTATTAGTCTGCGCTGACTCAATTAGTAACACCGACTCCTCCACCCTAAGAGTAATCTCTGACTGATTTATATACTGCACACTCTGGAGAAAAGTTGAAGCTGGTATAGCAATCATACCCGGTTCGGTAATTCTTCCCGCTACCGCTACCTTAATCCCTAACTCAAGGTTAGTGGCTTTTAGAATTATTTCACTACCGGTAGCATCGATAAGAACGCATTGTAGCACTGGTAAGGTCACATGCTTAGTACTAATTTTTGTGATTAGTTCTAGTGCCTTGATAAGTTGTGAGTGTGAGATGTTAATTTCCATATTTAAAAACTATTTTACTCTCTATTATTAGGGGTGTGGAAGTGTGCATATCTAAAAAATATGTTGTATTTAGAGGGTCTTTTTCTTCTTCCTTATAAACATATCACTTTGGGTTCATTGTGGGTAGGTGTGTATGACCGGGGGATAAAGGTTGACGGTTATTTTATAGTTGTTATTTTATGGTATTTATACCCACTTCCCGAGCCTAAGTTAGCGGCTGTTTGTATATTTTTACCCATGAGTTACACCTACTTAACTTAAGTAAAAGACATTTATTCCCCAGCTTTTTCCCAACTATCCCCAAAATAAATAAAACCCTAGAATTCTAGGGTTTTATTTATTATTTAAGGAGTAGTCTAATCTGAGCAATCTCCTCTTCTAGCTCTGAGTCTGACTTTAGTTCCTCTTTAATCTTTTCACAAGAGTGAATTACGGTAGTATGATCTCTTCCTCCTAATTTCTTACCGATCGCTGGATATGATACCTGGAAGTCCTCACGAAGGATATACATGATAATCTGCCTAGGCTTCACTATCTCTTTACGACGAGTTTTTTCGTAAATACTAGCCTGGTCAATATCAAAGTATCTAGCCACCTTATCAACCACATCAGATACCGCTAGGGTTTTTCTTGGTCTTGAACTATTTTTTATAATAGCTTTAACCTCATCTAAAGTAAGTGTTCTACCAAGGAGTTGTGATTGACACATAATAGTGTTCAAAGCACCCTCCAGTTCTCTAATATTACCCTCAATTGAGTGAGCGAGGTGGTCAACTACATCTTCAGCTAAAGTAATACTGTTTTGAGCTGCTTTTGCCTTCAGGATAGCTGCTCTAGATTCGAAGTCAGGAGCAGGAATATCTACCACCATACCCTGAGCAAAGCGAGACTGTAGTCTTTCTTCTAGACCAGATAGTAAAGCTGGGTGAATATCACTTGAAAAGACGATTTGCTTATTAGCATCATGAAGAGCGTTAAACAAATGGAATAGTTCTTCCTGAGTCTTTTCTTTACTGGCTAAAAACTGTACGTCGTCCATGATTAAAACATCATATTGGCGATACTTATCTTTGAAGCTATTGGCGGTACCACTTTGTAGTGAGTTAAAGTAATCAACCGCAAAGCGCTCACTAGTGACATAAAACACTTTCTTACCAGTCTTTTTAATCTGGTTACCTACCGCTTGAATAAGGTGAGTTTTACCATGTCCAGTTTTTCCATAAATAAATAATGGATTATAAGAAATGCCAGGTTTTTCACTAACGGTTTTAGCAGCAGCGTGAGCCAAGGCGTTGTAAGGACCAATAACAAAAGTGTCAAAAGAGTACTTAGGGTTTAGATTGTCACTTTTATTGATGTAATACTCCTCAAGTGGTAGAGCAGCATTGATGGTTTGAGTCTTATTACTCTCCCCTCTTCTGTCACTTCTTTGGACAACTTCATATTCAACACTACGAATATAAGGAGAAATATCACGAAGGGTTTTTAAGATCATTGACTGGAATTTATCCTGAAGCCAATCGCGTACAAAAACACTAGGTACAGCCAAGGTGGCGGTTCCATCCTCAAGAGATAGTATATAAGTATCTCTAAACCAAGTTTTGAAGTTGGCAGGAGTAATAGATAGTTCTATCTTAACTAGAGCATCATCCCAAAGCTTCTTAACGTCTACATGTTCGGTGCGAACTATACTGTTGGTTGAGGATGGATGTGAGATAGGATTCATAAATGTTCAAAACAATCTATACAGTAACAAGCATTATACTCTTCAATTCTCGACTGTAAAATTTTGGCGTAAAAATAGAAAATAAGACACCCTTTTTGATAGCAAAAAATGCAACTGTGTATAACCTGTTAATAAACCTGACCCCCTATTGAATTATTAATTTATTCATGTATAGTTGTGCGGTATGAGTAAAAGAACCTATCAACCAAGTAAAAAGAAGCGTGCCACAACCCACGGCTTCTTAGTACGTAGCGCAACCACATCTGGAGCGAAGGTTTTGCAGGCTAGACGCCGCAAGGGCCGCGCACAGCTTACCGTAAAAAAAGCTCAATAGAGCTTTTTTTCGTATAATCTATATATGTTAGCAAAAAAGGCTAGACTAAACCGCGTTGAATTTACTGATTATTTTAAAAAAGGTCAGCGTTTTAATGGTTCAGTATCAACCCTAATTTATCTAAAAGAAACTAAATTTAAGGCGTCGGTAGTGGTAGGTAAAAAGGTGGCTAAAAAGGCGGTAGTGCGCAATCGTCTTCGAAGACTGGGATATAGGGTAATTAATGAGTGGCAAAACAGCAACCAAATTAATAGGTCTTTAATTATGCTAGTAAAACCAACTATCACCACCCTATCAAGAAAAGAGCAGGCGGAAGCCTTTCTTAAAGACCTTGGACTCTTACTAAAATAAAGATAGAATACTCCCTATGTTTTCATATATTTGGCACACCTTTTTCTTTGACCCTATTTATAACACTTTAGTATTGTTTATAGATGTCTTCCCGCATGGTGATGTTGGTTTGGCGATTATTGCTACAGTGGTGCTTATTAAGTTTATTTTATTACCACTCTCAATTAAGGCGGCCAAAACTCAAAAAATCATTCGTGAGATAGAGCCAAAACTCAATGAAATAAAAGAAAAATTCAAAGACAAAAGAGAGGAGCAAGCCTTAGCTATAATGAATATTTATAAGGAGGCTGGAATAAATCCCCTAGCCAGCATTGCCCTTATATTTATTCAATTACCAATCTTCATCGCTTTATACCTATCTGTATCAAGTGGTGGTGGGGTGACACTGCCGGCTATTAATACCGATTTACTCTACTCCTTTATTCCAAATCCAGCGGAGGCTAGTATGAACTTCTTGGGAATGTTTGATATCACTAGTCGTAGTATCGTTTTAGCTTTTTTGGCTGGTATAACCCAGTTCTTCCAAGTTAAATTAGCTATGCCGCCACTGGCACCAAAAGATCCAAAGGCAGCCCCAAGCTTTAAGGATGACTTTGCTCGCAATATGCAGTTACAGATGCGATATGTCATGCCGGTTATTATTTTCTTCATAGCCTACACCCTTACTTCTGTCATTGCTCTTTATTTTGTAGTGAGTAATACGGTAGCTATTTTGCAGGAGCTCTACATCAAAAAGCATCGCTAAGGACACATAAATAAAACCCCAGTCTATGACTGGGGTTTTATTTATGAATTATGAGGAACCTTACAAGTGATACTTCCCTCACGCCAGAGGGTGGTCTGCATCTCTGGTGTTCGATCTTGACATCTTAGTAGTTCCCCGTAACAATTTCTAACTGGATATTCAATTTCCTCTACCGTTATTTGATTATCAGTACAGTTTACTTGTTCAGTTCGGTGGTAGCTACACACGATAGCGGTAGTTTCAGCGGTGGCAGTAACTCTTCCTCCGGCGCTCAAGCAGTTGTCGGCTGCTCTAACACATGCGGCTCCGGTACAAGGGGTGCTACTATCGGCTCTAGATGGGTTTTCGCTAAGGAGTGTGGTTGGTACCTCTCTTTGGGGTAGCCAGTCTGGGTTAGTGAGTGAAGGAATAGAGAGAGCCCCGGGGCGGCTCCCGCCTGGGGCGGTACCTACTACAGCCGCGCTCTGGTTGCCGGTGGTTGTTTGAGTACCACCACTACCAAGTGGGGCTCCGCCACCAGAATTATTACCTACAGTTTGTGGGGCAGGATCAACCTTAGATAGTAGTAGTTTTGAGGTGGTTAGGTTAGGGTTGATTTGATTGAGGATGAGATAAGCAGCGGCAATAATAAGTAGACCAAGAAGGGCACTTTGGATATCTTCCTTGGCGGCACCTTTGCTAGAGACTACGTCACTAAGCATGTATTTAACACCAGCAACAATAATCTTAATTACTGCTACTAGAGCGGCCACACTGATAGCCAAGGCATAAAGCGCGTTGATGTAGTTATTAAAACTAGCGTTTGGGTCTAGGCCTGGTATTCCAACCAGTGGTCTAAATGCTACCTGGGCCAACACTATAGAGGGAAGACCGTAGATAAATAGCGCTAGTGCTACATTAAATAGTTTAGAGTTCATACATCCAGAGCGAGTTGTCATTTTTGTTTATAAAATATAGAGCATAATCGTAAGCCCCGAGTTTTAGATTAGTGATGTCGAGCTCTCGATTTGTCTCCGCAAAGGTGTCTACGAGCAACTCTCCACTCATTGTATCACCCTCTAGACGGTATAGTCCGTCTTTATATGACACTGTTCCCTTGTACCAAGCGTCAGGGTACTCAAAAGGTGGCTTGGTGGCTTCATGAGCACAGTAGAAAGTGTAGCCAGTAGATGAGTAAGTACACTTTTCAGGATAAACCGGTGCCTGCATCACACCAGAAGCATTATTTTTGCGATTATAAATATAACCAGTTGGTTTGCTGTTGCTTCTTGTGGAGTAGACAATCATGTCTTGGTTGGCAAAAGCAATAAAGCCAAAACCACTAGCTGGCAGGCGGTTCAGGGAGCGGTTTTCAATCTCATAGAGGTAACCCTCAAGCGCATAACTAGCCTTAGGGTAAACATAGATAGGGTCTGATACAGCTTTTCCCCAAACAACTGCTGCGTCAAAAAAAGGTAGTGAAAAAATATTAGATTTTTGTTCGGTTTTAAGATCGATATTATAACCAACAGCGCCGGAAGTACCTGGAGCGGTAAAAGTAAGTTGGTCGCTGATTAGGTTGAAATCAAAAACCTTTTCGGTAATAAATACTGACACAGAATTGGTGGTGGTACTAATCGTTCCAACCTCTAGATTTTTTGATTTTTGTGATGAATCGCCAGCAATAGCTACATACTTTCCATTGCTAGAAAAAGACGCTATATCAGCCTGAGCAAAAGTGGTGCCAGAAATCCTGGTTTCTGCCCCCGTACCCAAATCAATAGCAAAAATATGCCCAGTTCCCTCCTCGGCATAGTAGATAACAGCCGGAGTGGTGCTACTGTTTTGTAGTTCGGTATATCCAATCACCCGCTTTGTGGTTAATTGTCTAAGTTTTGCTCGATCTAGATTTATAGTAGAAGTTGCTACCTCAGGATTCTCCGCTAGTGGCGGTAGTACTTCCCCGCCCGGATTGAGGTTACCAAAAACATCTTCAGCGGTATCAGGATTGGCATTTAAAAACAAATACCCCCAAACTGCTACCAGCAAGATTATGACCAGAAGAGCAAGAAGGATAAAAAACTTTTTTTGCATATTGTAATTAGAAATTAATACCAACGTTGGCGCTTGCTCCTTGTAGCAGATTACTTAGACTTCTAACTTCAAAGCCGACTACAGAACTTTTGAAAACACCGGGGTTACGAGCAAAAGTTATTTCGTAAGGGTTGTTAGAAGGGTTGGTGGTTGGGTTAAAGTCAATTTCCCAGACTAGGTGTTCAGGGGTATTAAAAGTATATAAATCAAGGTTATAAGGCTCAGCTTTAATGGTGATGGTGTCACTACTTAAAATAGCCTTACTCAAAGCAATTGGTCTAATGCCAAGTAGGGTGCTGGTTTCGTAGAAGGTAATTTTTGGTTCAAAGTTCTGTACCACTATTGATCTTTGAGCAATAACCGAGCCGCCTAGGTCTTTTACAGCAACAGTCAAAATAAACTCACTACCGTTAGTTGGGGCGATAAAAGATATTTTATTTTTACCACGAACTGTCCCGCCTTCAATTGGTTTGTTATCTAGCTCCCAAGTGTAGGTAAAGTTCTCGGCTTGCTCGTTTAAACCACCTAAAATAACTGCCGCAGATACCCTACTGCCGCTACTTGGCAGACTCCTCCCTTTATAAAAAGCCGGTGTTCTAGTTTCAGCCTCAACAATAATATCTAAATAAAGTGGGCGGAGAACAAGACTGACTGTGTCTTCAAAGGAGTTGTTAGAAACAACCTTGGCTACCACCTCAGTCGCGCTACCAACACCACCTACCGATAGCAGAACTCGTCTCTGATTAGTGGCTTCGGTCATCTCTACCCCATTTATATACCAAGTCACCCCGGTAACAGTTCGTCCGTAAGCGTAATCGTTTAGTTTTACCTCAACGTGAGTGTTTGGTTTTGGGTATGGTGTATCAGTCTCCAGAAACAGGTTTTTGCCAATGATATCTTCGGTTATCTGGGCGTGGGTAACGGCGTTTAGGGACGGCCACAAAAAAACCCCGCCCAAGATTAGAGTAAGACCAAATAAGTACTTCATACTCTATATAATATCAAAATAGCACTTGTAAATGAGTCGGTTTCCCCCCACTTAGGATTTTAAGTGTCGATTTGATCAATGGCCCACAAATACACAATAGCCCAAGGCACCAGGTTGGCCACTGGAATAGCTAGGCCAACAAAGGCTGCAATAAATACCCCAATTTTAACCGGAGCCATATCGCCCCCAAACGGTGACTTCAAGGTTAGAATGCTAATCAGTGCCGCTAAAAGTAGAGACATCACACCAATATGAAAAGCTAAAATATGGAAAAAACCAAAAACCGAGCCCATATGCTCCGCCATGTTTACATTAAGTCCGGTAAACCATTGAATGGCGTCTATTACCCAATCTAATATAGTGCCAATAACTTCAAACCAGTTACCAGTTAAAGACAGGCCGGCGGCTAGAGCCAGGAACCCAAAACTCAACAATACAAAAAGGGCCTGCAGTCCATAAAGCATAAAAAACCATGTGTATATTACCCATTTAATCATTCGGCCATGCGGGGTTAATTTTGCTACCGAAACCAAGGTCTTGGATGATTGCCTGACTCGGTCACCAACATTTTTTATAGAGCTACCTACTCTTCTCATCCCCTTTCCGGTAGCTGAGGTGACTTTACCACCAGTTTTTATAGCTGAACCACCAACACCTAATACTCTTCCGGCTGCGGTTATTGGTGCCCCTACCACTGCTCCTACTCCAGTGGCGCTTAGTCCCATACCTACCGCCGAAATGCCGGCACCTACCCCTTTAACCGCCGACCCAGTGACCTGCACGGCCGCTCCGGTAGCTTGTACTGCTGCTCCCCCGGCTTGCAGGGCTGTACCGGTGGTTTTGGTAGTTACATTTACAGCTTTTCCAGCCGTCTCAGCCACAGATGGTTTGTCGGTGTGTCTTTCCTCTTTTTGGACATTATAAAAACGGTACGGAGAGGTAGTACCTGGTCCTCCTTTGGTATTAGTGTTTGGACTTTCTGGCATGTCCCTTTGATTATACTACATGCGATTGGCACGTAGTTCTTCCCTGGACTTCTTGATTTGGAGAATTTGTGATGGGTCAGAAGTGATAATCATATCCTCGGTGTAAGAGGCGATAACCTTAATGGCTACATGTTTTAGTCCGGCAAAGAAGATACCCTCCCCTACCCCTGATTCTAGAAGTAGGTATTTTTCACCATCAGTTAGATTGAAGGTTTTTTGTAGGTTATCAATAGCGGTTGGCGACTGCTTCATCAAAAACTGTAGCGACGAGTTGGTAATCATCGGTACGCCGTATGGCGAACGGAGGAAGTCGTCCACGTCTTGAGTGATGGTGGCAATACCTAGATAGTACTTGCGACCACGCTTAGCAAGACTAAAGAGGAATGAGGCAGTTTGTTCAGACTTCATCATCCACCAAGCCTCGTCGATAACCAAAAGCCGCTTGGTCATACGTCGTCTAATCGCACTCCAGATAAAGTTGGTAATAATATACATGGCGATGGTCTTGAGTTCGTCCTCCATATCGCGCAGTGAAAAAACCACAAACTTTTGGTTGATATCAACGTTGGTTGGTTTGTTCATAAAACCAGACCAGGTACCAGAAGTATATTTTTGGAGTCTGGCAATTAATGAAGAGCTACCATCCATACCAGCTAGCACCATCTCAAAGTCAGACAGGAGTGGTGGTTCAGAATTACTAAAGTCGCTGTCACCGGTTATATCCTTTAGGGCGTAGGTTTCTTGGATAGCTAAGTCGAGCACTGTCTCCTCTTCAGGAGAGAGTCCACCCAGCATAAGTCTAAAAAGACCCACCAACTCAATGATTTGCGTACGCAAAACATCACCCGGGCGTTCATCACTCTGGAGAGCGGGAAGATCAAACGGATTAATGTGGTGGTCAGACGATAGTGAGATATTAAAAAATCTTCCGCCAGTGGCTTCGGCCAAATATTCATACTCTCTTTCTGGGTCTAGCACGATTACTTCTGTCCCAAACATTAGGGAACGAAGAATTTCGAGTTTGATAGCGTATGATTTTCCGGCTCCTGAAGTGGCAAAAGTCACCGAGTTGTAGTTGGTGAGTGAAAAACGGTCAAAGAGTACCAAAGATGAATTGTGGCGGTTGATACCATAAAGAATACCGGTGTCAGAAGTGAGGTCAAATGAGGTAAACGGGAAAAAACTAGAAAGTGGCGAAGAGTTAAACTTACTATGCACCAAAAGCTCGTCAGTTACTGTTGGTAAAACACTACGCATCCCCTGCTCTTGCTGGAATAAAGCTGGCTTAACCACCACCATGCGAGCATCAAGAATCCCTCTGACTTCGTTTTCAGCCTTACTTAGTTCGGTTTCAGAGTCGCCATAAAGAGTAATATAAAGACCAACATTAAATAGTCTTTCTTCGGCCTGTTGGAGTTTATCACGCAGGTCTTCCAGGTTACGATAGGCAGCTTCGAGTTGTGGGTCACGCACTTCCCCCTTCTCTGCCTTCATATTGATTTGGCTTTGCACTTCAGCTACCTTCTTTTGAAACTTCTTTAGAGTCTCAGTGGTGTCTATTGGATGAATAACGATAGAAACATCCAGTTCTTTTTCAAGATTAAGAAGAGGCTCCAACCAGCTTTCGTTTAAGTAGCGAGGGTAAGAAACAGCATAAAATACTCTCGCCAACTTGCCGCTGAGGTTTAGATTTCTTGGACCAATATTAATAGCCGAAGGTGATATCACGTCAGTTAGGGTCATGAGACTATCGCCAATAGCCTCATTATCTTCTGATTTGGTGTTAGGAATTTTTAAGAAATCAAAGAGACTCATATTAAATAAAACTTAGGTGTTAAAAACAGGGGCGGAGCCGGTCGGGTCGGTCGGGTTGTAGATGTGGTAGAAGAGTTCAACCAGTTCATCTGAACCAAGAGTAACAGTTCTTACACCGATGCGGTTTAGACCTTGTTCTACTACGGAGAGACGTTGATTTAGCTGCATTACTTGTTCCTCAAACTGTAAGTCGGCTGGTACTGAGCCTTTTTTGTCTGGTGAGAAAAGGTTGGTTATACCCTTCTTGATATCAATTGGTGAAGGGGTGTAAGGTACAACCACAAAGAAGCTTTTACTCATTACATCAACCTCGGTAGTAAAGGTGCGAATGAAGTTCATGTATTCACGCAGCTGAATAAGCATCAAGTCATTAAACTGGTCCTTTTCGCGCGAAGCCAAGAGTGCAATATAAGGCTCAATATTAAGGCGGCGAGATTGAACATAAATCTGAATAGAAAAGTCCAGGGTGTTTAGGAAGTTTTGAAACTGCACTAAAATAGCCTGCTGCTCGTCGAGCTCCTTGAGAGCAAAGTTTATTGATGAAGCAAGTAGTACCGAACACATCTGGCCATTTTTAAGAATAACCACACCATTTTTGATGTCTTTAATAGCGACGAAGTCTTGGCTGGCTGGGGTTTGTTTTGGCATATTATTCTTTCTTTTGAAGGGCTTCTAGTTCGAGGCGACGAGCTAGTGAATTAATGTTCTTCTGATTCGGGTTGGGGTCTCTTAGGGTAGTTGGTAAATCCGGCATTTGGGTAGGGGTAAAGTTGTATTTGTGTACCGCTTCGGTTTTACGACGCCAGAGATAAAGTTTGTGGCCACGTAAGTAATTGATAACCGCTTCAAGAAAGAATGAAAACGGTCGGTTGTTTACTGGATAAAAGGCCAAAGCACCAGCCAGTAGTGAAAGTGGTAGTCCAATAATAATAAAAATTATAAGTGGTGTGGTAAAAAACAAAACTACACCCATACCGACTCCACCACCAATATACAAAAACTGTCTCCAGGTCAGTGGGCCAAAAATTTTATCCTCAATTTCAATAAACTGTGGGACTTCAAATTGCATATTTGTATTATACATGTCATACGGAGCTTTAGAGACAACTTTCTGACACCTAATAAAATAACCTGAGATATTTTATCTCAGGTTATTTTATAGTTAACTATTTACCATCATCACTCCCCCACTTACTTTCGTTGATGATAGCGTTTTGAACGCTGGTATAAACTGGCTCTTCAGTACTTTGGTATCCTACCTCTTTACCATCTGAGGCCATCGTTCGAAGTGGGTTGATAATAATTTTTTCGCTAGCTGTCTCATTAACAGTACTTTCTGTAATGGGAATGGCGGTTGTTTCCACTGGAGCACTGTCTTTTAAGGCGCTTTCGATAAAGGCTTTAGTCTGGGCAATTTTATCGGTGGTTACTCCAGCCTTCTCTAGTTCGTCTACCATTTCCGAGTCACTAATAAGACTAAGTATTCGATTTGATATTGCTACCATTAGCTCACGCTTCTGCTTAAAGTCTCCTGTGTTTGTTTGGATAGTTTCAGC
>JACCDV010048477.1_pt1 | contig 29330 bp, 28 predicted proteins | sample 7446131 | NCBI WGS metagenome assembly JACCDV01 (sample SAMN15323448, study PRJNA562643) | freshwater metagenome | isolation source: river surface water | place: USA:Blue River Watershed | collected 2017-08-17 | reverse complement strand
TTCTTTTGTACTGTGTGTGCTTGCCAAAGGGCTAATTCGCTATCACGAGTTCCTATTCGGATTGTTTTGCTCATTATTTTGAAACCGTTTCTAATTGGAAAATTTTCTCAATCCATTCAATACTTTCGTCCACCATGGTTTCATCATCTTTTAAATGATTCGCAAAATGATTTGTGATTTTCTGAATGATTCTTGCCGTAATCAATTCGGCTTGTTCTTCATCAAAATTAGCCAATTTTTTACGTTGAAAATTTAATTCTCCTTCTTTAATTGTATTCAGTTTTGCTTTTAAAGCATGTATGGTTGGGGCAAATTTACGCTGTTTCGTCCAAGACATGAACTCATCTTTAATTTCTTCGATAATAGCTTCGGCTGCTGGAATGTGTTTTTTTCTGTTTTCCAAAGTTTCATCCGTAATTTGCGAAAGCTCATCCATATGAACAAGTGTAACACCATCAATGTCTTTTACATTTTCGTTCACGTTTTTTGGAATCGATAAATCTAAAATCAATAAAGGTTTTTTCAGATTTAAAATGGCTTTATCAACAGTTGGGTTTTGAGCACCAGTGGCTACTACAACTACATCTGCTTTTTGAAGTTCTAATTGTAAATCAGCATAATCTTTAACAATAACATCCAGTTTTTTAGCTAGTTTTTCGGCTTTTTCTTTAGTTCTGTTAATCAATGTGATTTGTTCGTGCTTTGTGTGTTTTACAAGGTTTTCACAAGTATTTCTTCCTATTTTTCCTGTTCCAAAAAGTAAGATGTTTTTAGAAGCAATGTCTTCAACATTTTTAAAAATATATTGAACCGACGCAAAAGATACAGAAGTTGCACCTGAGGAAATTTCGGTTTCATTTTTAATTTTTCTGCTCGCTTGAATTACCGCATTTACTAGTCTTTCTAAAAAAGCATTAACTAGGTTTAATTCTTTGCTAATAACAAATGCATTCTTTAATTGACTTATGATTTCAAAATCACCTAAGATTTGACTGTCCAAGCCAGTTCCAACACGGAACATATGACTAATAGCTTCACTGTTTTTATAAACAAAAGCTACTTTTTGAAAATCTTCAACAGTTCCTTGACTGTTTTCGCACAATAATTTTATTAATTGAAATGGATGTTGAGCAAAACCATAAATTTCAGTTCTATTGCAAGTAGAAGTTACAATCAAACTATCAATACCTTCAGCTTTGGCTTGATGCAATAAATTAGTTTTGGACTTTTCATCCAAACTAAATTTTCCTCTCATTTCCGCATCTGCTTTCTTGTAACTCAACCCTACTGCATAGAAAGTCGGATGCTTTGCGAATGTATTGTTTTCCATGTGATATACTCTTCCCTAAAAGTTTAACAAAATTAAATGATACTATTTTATAAAAACAACGCTTGAAGGACTTTTTATGTCGCTCAAAGTTATTTTAAAATCATTTGGTTTAATTTGCAATATTTCTGCTAAATTTGTACTAAATTCAAGCTTTTACAAATGTGTTATATAGAATAATTCTAAATAACACCAAAAGATTTTGTTAGGCTTATATACGTAAAAATATCGCTATGGGTTCTCAAGAAGAAATTAAAATAGAAAATGACTTTATTTTATTGCGTTTTCAAAACGATACAAATGAAATGATTACAATAAAAAGACTTGTTAATCAAGGTCTTATCCAATTTCATTTTGGACTTAAAGGAAAAGGGAAATTTATTTTTAATCAAGGAAATTATGCCTTAGATTTAAAAGAAGAGAAGTCGCTTTTGTTTTACAATCCGCAAAAAGAATTACCTATACATTTAGAATTAGCACCACAAACTTGGGTTATTTCGGTAATTATATCTATCAAAAAATTTCATGGTCTTTTTTCTTCTGAGGCTGAAAGCATTCCATTTTTAAGTGAAGAAAATAAAGATAAGAAGTATTATAAAGAAAACGATATTAGTCCGTCTATGGCTATTGTTCTTAGTCAAATTTTCCATTATAATCTAAATTCATTCATCAAGAATTTATATTACAAAGGGAAAGGATATGAATTATTAAGTTTGTATTTTAATCGTTCAGAAGATCCAAATGCAGAACAATGTCCGTTTTTGATTGATGAAGAAAATGTTTTAAAAATTAAGAAAGCAAAAGAAATTATCATTGCTAATATGGCCGAGCCTCCTACACTAGAAGTATTATCGGAACAAGTAGGGTTAAGTTTGAAAAAATTAAAAATGGGATTCAAACAAATTTATGGAGATACCGTTTATGGGTTTCTATTTGATTATAAAATGGATTATGCTCGTCAATTGTTAGATAGCGGCTCTTATAATGTAAATGAAGTGGGATTGAAAATTGGTTATAGTACAGGAAGTCATTTTATTGCTGCCTTCAAGAAAAAATTTGGTACAACACCAAAAAAATATTTAATGAATTTGAATGCTAACATTGAATAGTTCAATTATATTGATTTTGTAAATCGCATTATAGATAAAAAACGTATATAATACTTTCCTTAAAAATAAGATTGATTACTTTTATAAAAAAAAGAAAATGAAAAAAGGAGTACTGTTGATTAATTTAGGTTCACCGGATAGCCCTGAGCCAAAAGATGTTAGAAAATATTTAGATGAATTTTTAATGGACGAACGCGTTATTGATGTTCCGTATTTACTTAGAGCCTTATTAGTAAAAGGAATTATTTTAAATACTCGTCCAAAAAAATCAGCTAAAGCGTATAAAAAAATTTGGTGGGAAGAAGGATCTCCATTAATTGTATTATCAAAACGATTACAAAATAAAGTTCAAGAGCAAGTAAGTATTCCGGTTTCTTTAGCCATGCGTTATGGAAATCCAAGTATCGAATTTGGTTTAAAAGAATTACACAATCAAGGGGTTGATGAGGTTTTATTAATTCCATTGTATCCTCAGTTTGCTTTGGCAACAACTGAAACTATTTTGGTGTTAGCCGAAGAAATTCGCAAAAAACAATTCCCGAATATGGAATTCACCATTTTACCAGCTTTTTATAACCAACCCGATTATGTTCGTGATTTATCTAACTCCATTAATTCGGCTTTAGATAATTTCAAATCAGATTATTTATTGTTTTCATATCATGGTGTTCCAGAGCGTCATATTAGAAAATCAGATGTAACAAAATCGCATTGTAAAATAGATGGAAGTTGTTGTAATACACCTTCAAAAGCACACGAATTCTGCTACCGTCATCAATGTTATGAAACTACAAAACAAGTTGCTGAATTTCTAGGTTTGGAAGAAGGAAAATACAGCACATCATTTCAATCACGTTTGGGTCGCGATCCTTGGTTGCAACCTTATACCGATGCTACTATTGATGGTTTAGCACAAAAAGGAATTAAGAATTTAGCAGTGGTTACACCAGCTTTTGTTTCGGATTGTTTGGAAACTTTAGAAGAAATTGGAATGGAAGCAGCACATAGTTTCAAAGAAAACGGTGGAGAAAATTTCTTGTCTATACCATGTTTAAATGACAGCGCTGATTGGGTTAAAACCATGAGCCGTTGGATTGACCAATGGGCTTTTCAAAATCAATAAAAAATGGAATTATACAATTACATAAAATCGTTACATTTAATCTTTGTGGTTACTTGGTTTGCTGGCTTATTTTACATCGTAAGACTATTTGTTTATCATGCCGAAGCCAAACAAAAACCACAACCCGAACAAGACATATTGATTAAACAATACCAATTAATGCAATATCGTTTATGGTACATTATAACTTGGCCAAGTGCTGTTTTAGCAAGTGTTTTTGCTTTTTGGATGTTGTTTTTTACGGAAGTTGGAAAGGTTTGGTTAGCCCAACCTTGGATGCACGTTAAATTAGCGTTTGTGTTTTTATTGTATTTGTATCATTTAAAATGCCATCAAATATTTAAACAATTACAAAATAATGAGGTAAAACATACTTCGAGTTTCTTTAGGATTTGGAACGAAGGCGCCACAATTATTCTATTTGCAGTAGTTTTTTTAGTAATTTTAAAAAATGCAATTAATTGGATTTTTGGCGTTGTAGGCATTATTGCTTTTTCAATTCTATTAATGTTAGGATTTAAATTATACAAGAAAATTCGAGAAAAAAATAACAGCTAATTTTCAGCACAACAAATGGATAGAATATTAAACTTTAAGAACCTTTCCTTGCGTGTAAGAATATTTCTTTCTATGATATTCTTAACGTTAATTGCGTCTGTTCTTATTGCTGCGGTTTCTATTTATCAATTTAGAAAAGAAGCTCGTGAATACCATCAAGATCGTTTAGAACGAAAAGAAGCGGCTATTACCGAACATATTAATTATGTACTTCAAACGACTACTTATCCGCTAACAACCGAAAACATTCCTTTAATTTTTAAAGAAAAAATATTTGAATTATCAGACATTCATAGTATGGAAATCAATTTTTTTGATTTAAAAGGAAAACTATTAATATCATCAAAAGCTATATTTAAACTAGATAAAGACAAACCAAAAATAAACCCATCCACATTAAAAATTATTCAATCGTCATTAGACAAACGTTACATAGAATTTTCAAAAGTTGATGGTCAATCGTTTCGATCTTCTTATTCGTATTTAAAGGATACTAAGTTTAAACCCATGGGAATTTTAAATTTACCTTATGAAGAAAACACCGAGTTTTATGATAATGAGGTTCAAAATTTCTTAATTCGATTTGGGCAAGTTTACGTTTTTATGTTCTTTATTTCTATTGTATTATCATATTTTTTATCGAGTTATATTACCAAATCTTTAAAAATTATTAGTGATAAACTTCAAGAGACAGAATTGTATCAACGAAACGAAAAAATTGTTATTGAAGACGGAAGTAAAGAAATTAATCTTTTAATTAATTCGTATAATAACATGGTGGATAAATTAGAAGAAAGTGCCTCCATTTTAGCACAAAGCGAAAGAGAACAAGCATGGCGTGAAATGGCAAAACAAGTTGCACACGAAATAAAAAATCCGCTAACTCCAATGCGATTAACGGTGCAGAGTTTTCAAAGAAAGTTTGATCCAAACGATCCTAATATTTCTAAAAAACTCGATGATTATACCAAAACTATTTTACAGCAAATAGATACCATGACCGCAGTTGCAGGGGCTTTTTCAAACTTTGCAGCTATGCCTGCGCAGCAAAACGAAACGCTAAATGTAGTTCGTATTGTAAAAATGGCTTTGGAAATTTTTAATGAAGATTTTATCCAATTTTCAGCATTAGAAGACGAAATTATTGCCAAATTAGATAGAACGCAATTAATTAGAGTCATCACGAATTTGGTGAAGAATGCCATTCAAGCCATACCTGAAGAACAAGAAAATAAATTGGTTTTTGTAACGGTTTTTAGACAAGGTGAAGAAGTTAAAATTGCCGTAAAAGATAATGGAAACGGAATTTCAGAAGAAAATCAGGAACGTGTTTTTGAGCCTAAATTCACTACAAAATCAAGTGGAATGGGACTCGGCTTAGCTATTATTAAAAATATCATAGAGAATTATAACGGAACGATTACCTTTGAAACGGAACCTAATGTAGGAACCGAATTTTTGGTTTCCTTCCCAATAAATAAATAATCAAATTAAGTAAAAATGGAAAATATCCTTATCGAAAAACAGGAAGCTATTGCAATTGTTACGATTAACAGACCAACAAAATTAAATGCTTTAAACAAAGCAACCATTCAAGAATTACACGATGGATTTAAATCGTTAAACGAAGATTCATCTGTAAAAGCTATAATTATAACGGGAAGTGGAGAAAAAGCATTTGTAGCTGGAGCTGATATTTCAGAATTTGCTCATTTTTCAGTTGAAGAAGGAGGAAAATTAGCTGCTCAAGGACAAGAATTATTATTTGATTTTGTTCAAAATTTAAGTACTCCAGTTATTGCTGCTGTAAATGGTTTTGCACTTGGTGGCGGATTAGAGTTGGCTATGTCATGCCATTTTAGAGTAGCTTCAGATAATGCAAAAATGGGATTACCAGAAGTAACGTTAGGAGTAATTCCAGGTTATGGAGGAACACAACGTTTGGCGCAATTAGTTGGAAAAGGTCGTGCTATGGAAATGATTATGACAGCAGGTATGATTGATGCCGAAACTGCTAAAAATTACGGTTTAGTAAACCATTTAGTTGCACAAGCTGAATTGTTAGAATTTGCAAAAGGAATTGCAACAAAAATCACAAAAAATTCAAGTGTAGCTATCGCAAAAGCGATTCAAGCGGTTAATGCAAATTATACAGATGGTGTTAATGGCTTCCAAGTAGAAATCGAAAATTTTGGATATTGTTTTGGTACAGAAGATTTTAAAGAAGGAACCACGGCGTTTTTAGAGAAAAGAAAAGCAGAATTTCCAGGGGAATAAGATTTAGTGTTTAGTCACAGTTTTCAGTATATAGTATCTTTAGAATATTTTTGTAATATCATATGAAAATGTTTTATCATGTTAAAATTGATAGTAAAAAACATCAAATCAAAATAAGATTTTTATTGTAACTAAATACTGAAAACTGTGACTCATACCTATACTTCACCATCCCATTCTGAATAAAATTGACTTAAAAAAGCAATCATGAAATCATGACGTTTTTGAGCAATTTTTTTTCCGGTTTCGGTGTTCATTTTGTCTTTTAGCAGTAGTAGCTTTTCGTAAAAGTGATTTAAAGTTGGGGCTTCACTATTTTTATATTCTTCCTTACTCATATTCAAATTAGGTTGAATATTTGGATTGTATAATGGTCGATTTTTAAAACCTCCATAATTAAAAGTACGAGCAATTCCAACAGCTCCAAGAGCATCTAACCGGTCGGCATCTTGAACAATTTCTAATTCTTTGGAATTGAATTTCTTTTCAAAATTTCCGCCTTTAAAAGATATGTTTTCAATAATAGCAATCACATGTAAAATAATATCTTCTGAAACATTTTGTGATTTTAAAAACGTTCGTGCTACTTTTGGACCAATGGTTTCGTCTCCATTATGAAATTTTGAATCTGCAATATCATGAAGCAAAGCACCTAATTTAACAACAGTCAAATTACATTCTTCTCCTTCGGCAATTAATAGAGCGTTTTTGTAAACACGTTCAATGTGAAACCAATCGTGCCCACCTTCAGCATTAGCTAATTTGTTTTTAACAAAAAGGATGGTATTTTCAATAATTTGCATGGTTCTAATTTACAAAAAAGATTCCAAATTCAGTATTGAATTTGAAATCTTTAAAATGTATTTGTAAATAATTATTTTACCAAGGCTGGTTGAACCCATTTAAAAATTTGTTCTTCAACAGGAACAACCATTCTTTCCGAAATTTTGGTCATTCTTTCAGGTAACTTCATTAAATAATCTCTTGCTTTTTCTGCTTCATCACTAAGATTCGTAATTTTATCAATTTCCCATTTAACATTCAATTTCTTAAGAATATCTACATAATCCATCGCCGTATAAACACCTAAACGTTGAGCCGATTCTGAGAATTTTTCAAATGCAGTTCCAATACTTTCTCCAGATTCTCTAATTAAATGTGCAGGCATTGTAATTTTTTTCTTCATCATGTATTGAAACGACAACATCATTTCGCTAGGATCTACTTCAAAAATACGTTTTACAAATTCGCTATAGGCTAAATGATGACGCATTTCATCTCCTGAAATTAAGTTACACATTTTGTGTAGTTTTTTATCACCAAATTTCTTAGCCATTTGAGCCACACGATTATGAGATACATAAGTCGCTAATTCTTGAAAACTGGTAAAAACAAAGTTCTTGTATGGATCTCTATCAGTTCCTGGGTCAAAGCCATCGTTAATTAAATGATGAGTTGTAACCTCTACTTCACGCATATTAACTCTTCCTGAAAGGTATAAGTATTTATTTAATACATCACCATGACGATTTTCTTCACCTGTCCAATGGCGTAACCATTTTGCCCAGCCATTATCGCCTTTTTCTCCTTTTTGATTAACACCTTCAACATCCATTAACCAAGTTTCATAAGTAGGTAATGCTTCTTCTGTAATAGTATCACCAACTAATACAACCCAAAAATCATATGGTAAATCTTTTGCAATCTCTCTAAGTTCTCTAGCTTCTTCTAAGAAATTTTCTTTTGAAGAATCAGGCAATAAATCTGTTGGTTGCCAAATTTTTTCAACAGGAATTAAGAATTCTTCCATGAAGTGGTCAATTTTCTTTTCTAAAAATTGCATCACTTCTAAACGGACATTTTGTATCGACATTTTATTTTATTTTGATATGTTTTATAATTGTTTTTTCGGTTTTTTCAAAAATTTCTTCAAATGAATACTCCGAAACTTTTAAAGGTTTATGAATGATAAATTTTAAACGAGTTCCTAATCCAAGAGGAAACATTCCAAATTTTGTCATTTTCCATGAATTATTAATGGTAATAGGTAAGATGTAAGCATCAGGTGCAAACTTATACAACATTTTTAGTCCATTAACGGCAAAAGGTTTTGGTGTTCCTGTTTTGCTACGAGTTCCTTCTGGAAATATAACTACCGAATAGTTGTTATTATTAATTAATTCGGCCACTTTTTTAATTTCGGGTAAGGCTTGTTTTGGATCTTTTCTATTTATTAATGCCGAACCACCGTGTTTTAGATTGTATGAAACACTAGGTATTCCTTTACCTAATTCAATTTTACTAATAAATTTTGGATGTACTTTTCTTAAAAACCAAATAATAGTAGTAATATCATGTAAACTTTGATGATTGGCAACAATGATCAATGGTTTATTTTCGGGAACATTTCTCATTCCTCTAATATGATAAGTAGTTCCTAAAACATGAGCCGTTCTTACTAAGAAAAAATTTAAATAGGCTACACTTATTCTATGAGCATTGTACCCAAAAAGATTAAAACACACCCATTGAATTGGATGAAAAATCAACAACCAAAGTATAAATAAAATATAATAAACTATTGAAAGTGGATATGATAGAATTTTTTCCATTTGAAAACCATTTGTGCAAAAATAAGTTATTAAATAAAAAAACCACCATAATTGGTGGTCTTTCTATATGCTAGCATAGTAAAATTGTTTTTTTAGTCAATGATTGTACAAACTCCATTTACACAATCAATGGTTCTTGGCGGACCAACTACCATACAATCCGAAACAGCACCAGTTTGCAAGTTGTATGCATTGTCCATTTCGTAATATTCATTTACTAAATTTTCAAGTGTAGCTTGATTAACCGTATTTGGGTAGACCAAAAATTCTCTAGGACCACCACATGGTTTAGCACCAAATGCAATTGAATTACAACCTGAGGCTTCTGCGCAAGAAAAACTATTGATGTAATCGAGAATTTCTTGTTTTTTTTGAACCAATTGTTGTGGTGTAACTGAAGTTACATTTTCTTCTTCATTACACTGAAAACTTTGAAGTAACATTGCTAAAAGCAAAAATCGAATAATTGTCTTCATAATCTTTTCTTTGTTAGATATAAAAATTATGAAAAGGTTGCGTTATTTAGCAAAATTCGTTGTAAGCGTCTTTTAAGTTTTCAGCAATTAATTCTGCTGGGCGACCTTCAATGTGATGACGCTCTAACATGTGAACTAATTCACCATTTTTGAATAATGCCATACTTGGAGATGATGGTGGAAATGGGAACATTTCTGCTCTCGCTGCATCAACTGCTTCTCTGTCTACTCCTGCAAAAACAGTGATTAAGTTAGCTGGTTTTTTACCTCCATCTAAACTCATTTTTGCTCCTGGGCGTGCATTTCTGGCAGCACAACCACAAACTGAATTAATTACTACTAATGTAGTTCCTTCCGCTTTGATAGCGTCTTTTACATCATCTGCTGTATATAAATTTTTGAAACCTGCGTCTGTTAATTCAGCACGCATTGGGTTTACCATTTCTTCTGGATACATAATATATTATTGTTATAAATTAACGAATGCAAAGTTACAAAGTTTTTTGCTTGTTAAAGAATTGCAATTCATAAAGATTTGTTATGATTGGATAGTTTGCTCTTATTTGAAAATTCTACTAATTAAAGCTTTCACAAAAATCATTTTAGGACATCTCCAAATCACTTGTAAATCTTCTGAAATAGAAGTTTCTTCATCTAAAAATTTGAAAATTACACTTGAATCACCTGATTTAAACATAGATGAGAATATTTTGGAACCCAATTCGTTTTTTGAACTTAAAATATCCAACAACAATAAATCATAAAACCAGAATTTATCTTTTTTATGAAATTTCGTAAAGTCAGATTCGGATTTTAAAAATTGAACTAAAGCTTTTGATTTTTTAGAAGCATTTTTAAAAGTATATCCTGTGCTGGCTTTTGTCCAACCTCCAGCCGAACCAATATTTACAACATTCTTAGTGTTGTGTTTCCAGAAAGGATAACATGTCATCGGAATATTGCCTTGTTCTTTTTCAATGATTTCGTATTCGGTTATTCCAAGATTTTCAATGTATTTATGGATTTCAGCTTCGTATTCCTCTTTAGAAAGTAAGTTTTTTGAAAACAAAGTATATTCTAACAACGCTTCCGTTGAAGAAGTTGGTAAAACATACATAAAACGCGTATTGCCTTTTTGTCCCACCGAAAAATCCATGAAAGTAGCACAATTGGGTGTAAAAACTGCTTCTTTACTTTTGATGAACCAACCAATAAAATGTTGATGAATTAATGGAAATTTGGTTTGCGCAGTTACAAATTCGGGATTGTAAATTGAATTGAAAACTTTGTTACAAGTGAAGGTTTCACTTTCCGTTTTTACAACACAATGGTTCCCTAATTCAGAAAAATCTACCACTTTTTGATTCAGAAAATGAATGTTTTTATGTTCGAAAATCTTCTTGAAAACCAATTCGTAAAAATCTAAACCATTAATTTTCTTGTATTGATAAGGTGTTAATTCTAAAACCCTATTAAATTTCTCATTAGCAAAAATCGCTTGATTCCATTTTTTTGAAACGATGTCTTCAAACAAATTATCTTCATCCCAAAAACACCAAGTTCTATCGTTTACTTTTTTAGAATTCTCGTCAATTAGCAAAATGGATTTATTATCAAACTTTCCAGATAAAAGCATTTCATAAATGGTCATTAAAGCCGATAATCCTGAGCCAGTGAAAATGTAATGATAATGTTGCATTAATAAATGGTATATCGAATTCCTAAAAAACCTCTAATTCCTTGGTTGGGCGCATACACATAAGTTGCGTCAAAATTTTCGCCAAAAGGATCATCAGCTCCAGCTATTAAATATGGAGTTCCTTTATTTGGTGTCTAATTCAAAATATTTTTAACACCGCCATAAAGTTCAAAACTACGAAATTTTTTATAAGTAAACTGAATGTTCTGTAAACTCCAAATTGGAGAATAGTCGGGCCTTGGATCTAAATCACCTAAAATGGGTAATCGCATCGGTCCATATAAATTCCCTGTGTAATCGATGGATAAAAACCATTTTGGGATATCGTAAGTTATAGCCCAATTGGCGCTGATTTTTTCTGTTAAAACAGGTATTGAACTCACTCCATTTTGCACATTCTTTGGTTCCATAATCGTAAAACCAAGAATTGTTTTTAATCCGAATGGCGTGACCAAATCGATATTGCCACTAATTCCTAATGTTTGCGCATATCCGTTTAAGTTGGAATAAATAATTTGGTTGGGATTGGTGTCGTAATCTGGAATAATTTGGTTGTTAAAATAGGTGTACCAAGCCGAAGTTTCAAATCCTAAAAAAGTGCCGTTCTCAAATCTGATTTTTTTCAAATAGTTGAAATTGATGTTGTAGGATGTTTCGGGTTTTAAATCTTCGGTAATTATAACATCTCTTGAACCTGTCAAAGCCGTGTGGTCTTCGGTAAATAAATTTACGATTCGAAATCCAGTTCCCGCATTAATTCTGAACACATCGTTTTCGGTTGGATTCCATTTGTAGGCAATTCTCGGAGTAAAAATATTGCCGTGATTGTTATTATAATCGTATCGAGCACCAAGTAGAACATGATGTTTTTCAGCTAGTTTTATTTCATCTTGAAGAAAAACACTATAGATTTTTGTTTGTTCTGCCGAAAGAGTTGCTGTTGTATTGTCATCATAATATTGATAGCGAAAAGCTGCTCCCAATAATAGATTGTGATTTTCTAACTTTTTATCCCAAGTATATTGTCCAAAAGCAATTTTTTGATTCGCCAAGTAAATCTTATTTCCATAGACCGAATTTTGGTCGTGTGCTGTCATTGAAAACGATAAATACATGTTTTCGGTTGTGGGTAATTGATATTTACTCAAAAGCTCCACACGTTTCGTATAAATACTTTCGCCATAAACTTCTGAACCACCTCGGTACGATTTGTTCCATTGCATTTCGCCACCCCAACGGTCCTCGTAAAATAATCGTCCAGCAATGGTGAATTCTTTGTTATTTTTTCGTTCAAAGTTCCATTTGTTGAAGATGGAAATTCGTTCTTGCAAGGTTACATCGGTGAAATTATCGTTGTTATTGTCAATCGGTTCATTGTAGTTATAATAATTGATACCGACTAAGGTTGTTGCTTTTTTACCAATCTTACTTTTAAATCCTAAATCCACATTGGTTTCTAACCAAGAAGTCGAAAAAATATCGGCTGAAAACAATGGAGCAGTTGTTGGTTTTTTGGTAATGATGTTGATTAAACCACCAACAGCTTCACTACCATATAAACTTGAAGCTGGTCCTTTTACTACTTCAACTCTATCAATCAACGAATTTGGAATTCCCGATAATCCATAAACGGTTGAAAGTGCACTCACAATGGGCATTCCATCAATTGTAACCATGGTATAAGGTCCTTCTAATCCGTTAATATGAATGTCTCCCGTGTTGCAAATATTACAATTGAGTTGTGGTCGAACACCATTTACGTTTTGTAAAGCTTCAAAAATATTGGATGTTGGGTTTTTCTTTAAAAAGGCTGTCGTATACACTTCAACAGGAACGGGTGTTTCCATTCTTGAAACGGGTTTTAAAGTTCCAGAAATCACTACATCATCTAATGTGTTTGAATCTTCAATTAGATTAAAATTAAGGGTTGTATCGGTGTTTTCTGTTAGTGTTATCTTCTTTTTTTCGGGTTTAAACCCAATGTAAGAAGCTGTAATTGTATAAGAACCGTTTGGAATATCTTTGAATTCATATAATCCATTTTCATTAGTTTCTACTCCTTTACTAAGTTCTTTTATATAGATAGTAGCATAAGCTAAAACTTCATTATTAGTGGTCACTTTCCCTTTTATAGTATTTTGTGAAAAGCTAAAAAATGGGAATAACAGGATGGTATAAATAAATATTTTAAACATTATAAAATTAAATTTAGATAAAACTAAAAATAAAATATTTACAAAACTAAAAAACTTTATATATTTGTTAAAATAAATTGTTTATGACCATTTCGGAAGAAAATTATATTAAAGTTATTTATCATTTGTCTTTAGTATCTCCAAAAGGGGTTAATACCAATGCTATTGCTGGAATGTTAGACACTAAAGCGTCATCGGTTACCGATATGTTGAAGAAACTTTCGGATAAAGATTTGGTGAGTTATCAAAAATATCAAGGTGTAACATTAACGGATAAAGGGTTTTATTCAGCCAAAATGATTGTAAGAAAACACCGTTTGTGGGAAGTTTTTCTAGTAGATAAATTAGGTTTTTCTTGGGATGAAGTTCATGAAATTGCAGAAGAATTAGAACACATCAAATCGGAGCAATTAATTAATAAATTGGATGCGTTTTTAGGATTTCCGGTTGCTGATCCACATGGAGATCCCATTCCAGATGTGAAAGGCGTGATTAAGAAAATTGAGAAACAATTGTTGTCAGAAGTAGAAATTAATGAATCCTTTCATTGTGTTGGCGTTAAAGATTCTTCCACCGATTTTTTAAAATATTTGGACAAGCAAAAAATTGCATTAGGTTCGGTTGTAAAAGTAATCGACAAAGAAGATTTTGATGATACGTTAACCGTGGAAATCGATGGAAAACGCTTAACGATTTCAAATAAAATTGCTAATAATTTATACGTTCAATAAGTATGTTTGATTCAATTATCCATTTTTTTGAGAGTATTGACCCTATTTTGGCAGCATTTTTAGCCACTACATTTACTTGGGGATTAACTGCATTTGGTGCTTCATTCGTGTTCTTTTTTAAGAATATGAATCGAATAGTGTTAGATGGAATGCTTGGTTTTACTGGAGGTGTTATGGTGGCGGCAAGTTTTTGGAGTTTGTTAGCGCCTGCTATTGAAATGAGTCATGGAGAAGGTTTTGTAAAAGTAATTCCAGCAGTCTTTGGATTTGCTTTAGGCGCTTTGTTTATTTTTGGATTGGATAAAGTGTTGCCTCATATGCACATTAACTTCAAAGAAACCGAAGGAATAAAATCACCTTGGCAACGTACAACACTTTTAGTTTTAGCCATTACGTTACACAATATTCCAGAAGGATTAGCAGTTGGGGTTTTATTTGGTGGAGTGGCAGCAGGAATTCCAGAAGCATCAATTGCTGGAGCGGTTACCTTGGCTATTGGAATAGGAATCCAAAATTTTCCTGAAGGAATTGCGGTTTCCATGCCGTTACGAAGAATGGGGATGAGCAGAAGAAAAAGTTTCATGTACGGACAATCGTCGGCTTTAGTAGAGCCTATTTTTGGAGTTTTAGGAGCAGTTGCGGTTACTTTTTTTACTCCAATATTACCTTATGCTCTAGCTTTTGCAGCAGGAGCTATGATTTTTGTGGTGGTTGAAGAAGTTATTCCAGAAACACAACAAGATAAAAACACCGATATTGCCACTTTAGGATTTATCGGCGGATTTATAGTAATGATGACTTTAGACGTGGCTTTAGGTTAATGACAAGCACAATCTCCGCCACAAGGTTTTGATTTCTTTGGGCGTTTTTTCCAAAAAAATTTCTTAATCAAAAAACCAACGGCTATTGCTAAAGAAATGTAGACTAAGATTTGTTGAATCATTTTATTTTAAAAATTGATAAGCAATCAGAGAAGTTATGTAAGCAAATCCACTCATAAAAACCAACTGAATTATTGGCCATTTCCATGAATTGGTTTCTTTTTTTACAATCGCTAAAGTAGAAATACACTGCATGGCAAAAGCATAAAATAACAACAATGAAATTCCAGTTGCAAAATTGAATATCTTTTTACCTGTTTCAGGGTGAATTTCGGCAGCCATTCGGTTTTTTATAGTTGTTTCTTCTTCGCTATGACTTCCTACGCTGTAAATGGTGGCTAAAGTTCCCACGAAAACTTCACGAGCAGCAAACGAACTCACCACAGCAACTCCAATTTTCCAATCGTAACCTAAAGGACGAATCGCTGGTTCGATAGCTTTTCCCATATAACCGATGTAAGAATTCTCTAATTTGAAAGAGTTTACTTGGTCTTCAAATTCTTCGGTTGAGATAGTTTTGTTTTTATTTTGTTGGGTAATAATTTTTTCTGCGTTATTAAAATCATCACTTAACCCATGCGAACCTAAATACCATAAAATTACGGATAACGCTAAAATGATTTTTCCAGCACCGGTAACAAAAGCTTTTGTTTTTTCCAAAACATTGATTCCAACATTTTTAAACATTGGAATTTTATAACTTGGCATTTCAACTACGAAATACGATTTGCAGTTTAATTTCAAATATTTGTTTAGTAAGTAAGCTGAAAAAACAGCCATTCCAAATCCTAATAAATATAATCCCATTAAGGTCAAACCTTGTAAACTTAAAAATCCGAAGACTCTTTTTTCGGGAATAATTAAGGAAATTAATATCGCATAAACTGGTAATCTTGCCGAACATGTGGTGAATGGCGTGACTAAAATCGTAATCAATCGTTCTTTCCAATTTTCAATGTTACGAGCACTCATAATCGCTGGAATCGCACAAGCTGTTCCTGAAATCAATGGCACAATGCTTTTTCCAGACAAACCAAATTTTCTCATGATTTTATCCATCAAAAACACTACGCGACTCATGTAACCACTTTCTTCTAAAACCGAAATGAACAAGAATAAAAAGGCAATTTGAGGAATAAAAATCACGATTCCACCAATTCCTGGAATCAATCCTTCACTGATTAAATTGGTAAATTCACCAGCCGGAAGATGTTGTTTGGCAAGCGAACTTAAATTGGCAAACGTTTCATCAATGAAATCCATAGGAATGCTACTCCAATCAAATAAAAATTGGAAAATCAGCATTAAAATTCCAAAGAAAATCACATAACCAAAAATTTTATGAGTCAGAATTCGGTCGATTTTTGCACGAATATCAGTTGCTTTCGAAACGTCTATTTTTTGACCTAATTTTAGCGTATCATTGATAAATTGATAACGCTTTATGGTTTCTTTCTGTTGTAATTTTTTTAAATCGGAATGCGATTTGGTAAACGAACTTTTAATTTCGTTTCGGTCTAAATTCAAGAAATTGACATCTTGCGTAATCACTAACCAAAGTTTGTACAACAACTGATTAGGAAATGCTCTTCTTAAATTATTGAAGTATTCCGGATCAATTGAAGAAGCATTCAAACAAGGTTCCGTGGAAAGAGAATTATAATTTAGAATTAAATCTTTCAAATAATAAATTCCAATTTTTTTTCGCGAACTAATTAAAGCAATCTTCGTTTTAAGTTCTTTTTCTAAAACTGGAATATCTAATTCAATTCCTTTCAATTTCATTCTATCCGCCATATTAATGACTAAAATCGTTGGAATTTCTAAATCTTTAATTTGGGTAAAAAGGAGTAAATTTCGTTTTAAGTTTTCCACTTCGGTCACCACAACGGCAACATCTGGAAAATCTTCGTCGTTTTTGTTGAGTAATAATTCAATTACCACATTTTCATCAATTGAACTGGCATTTAAGCTGTAAGTTCCAGGTAAATCGATGATTTTAGCTCTTGTTGATTCATTTAATTTGCAAACACCATTTTTTTTTTCAACGGTGATTCCTGGGTAATTTCCTACTTGTTGATTTAATCCAGTTAATTCATTAAAAACCGAAGTTTTACCCACATTTGGGTTTCCAATTAAAGCAACTTTGATAGGGTTATTACTCATTTGATTTATAATTTGGAAACAGAAATTTCTTTAGCTGTTTCTAATCGAATAGCTACGTGTGAATCATTTACGTTAAAATACAAAGGATCTCCTAAAGGCGCAACTTGTATTAAAGTAATGGAATTTCCAGGTAAACATCCCATTTCTAATAACTTTAGTGGGATTTCATCTAGATTGATAGAGGTTATTTCAGCAACTTCTCCAATTTTAAGTTCAGAAGAACAAATTTCCATTTACTTATTTAGATTGAATTAAAATACAAAAGTAAAAATTATAATCGGACTAAAACTGATAATTGTCAATTTTATCAAATTATTTTGAAAATATAAATTATTGGTTTTCACTAAGCCACAAAATGTCTTCTAAAAGTTGCTCCATGTTTTTGGTTTTAGGATCATTTGTGGGTTGGTTCAGATTTGTACCATCATAAAAGCCTCGAATTCTTTTATTTTTATCTACTAAAATAAAATTTTCGGTATGTACCATATCGTATAATTCTTCTGGTTTTCCTGTTTTTACTGCTAAATAGGATTTTCTGGCTAAAAAATAAATGTCTTTTTTATCACCAGTAACTAAATTCCAACGGGTATCATCAACTCCTTTTTCGATGGCGTATTTTTTTAAAACTTCAGGAGTATCAATATCTGGAGTTACAGAGAAAGATAATAATTTTACTTCAGGATGGTTTTTTAATTTGTTTTGTAACCACACCATGTTATCGGTCATTTTAGGACAAATGGTAGGGCAAGTAGTAAAAAAGAAATCGGCAACATAGATTGTGTTTTCGTAATCTTTTTGTGTGATAGTTTTACCATTTTGATTGGTAAAAGCAAAATCATCTATTTTATGGTCGTTGCCAATATGTTGCACTGTAGAATCTACTAATTCAGGATTAATATCTCTTGGAGAGTAAATAGGCAACATTTTTTTTGGTGCTAATAAATAATAAATTCCAAAATAAATTAAGAAAGATAGCACGCCAAATATGACGAAAAACTTTTTATAAGGAGTTAAAAAACGTAACATGTATTTTTTTTACAAAAATAAACATTAAAAAATCAAATTTTATAAAAACGAGTAATAGACAGTTGTTAAAATTCTAATTTATTGATTTTCTTCATTATATTTGTGAAATTATACCCTAAAACTACTAAAAAATGACTAAAAACTTTTTTATTGTTATCCTAATGTGTTCTTTCTTAGGATTTTCACAGTTTAATCCTTCTGCTCCTTGGATGGGACAATTTGACGCTTCAAAAAAAGAAAATTATACTATTGATGAATTAGTTGCGGCTTTTGATCAATATTGGTTAACTCACGAAAAAAGCATCAAAGGTTCTGGTTATAAGCCTTTTATGAGATCGGAATTTCATTGGAGAAACTTTACTAATGAAAATGGATATATTCAGTCTTCTGAAGAGTTTTGGAATGCTTGGAGACAAAAAAAACAGTCTAAAGTTAGTAATCGCAATGCTGTTTTATCTTTGCCGGTTAGCAATTGGCAGCCTGTTGGACCATTTACTCACACTAATACTGGGTCTTGGTCTTCTGGTCAAGGGCGTGTAAATATTGTTCATGTAGATCCTTCTAATTCAAACACAATTTATTTAGGAGCGCCTGCAGGAGGAATTTGGAAGTCAACTGATAGTGGATCTACTTGGACACCACTTACAGATGAGTTGCCTCAAATAGGAGTTTCTGGAATTGCTGTTGATTATTCAGATTCTAACGTAATCTACATTGCAACTGGAGATAAAGATGCGGGAGATTCATATTCTGTTGGTGTATACAAATCAACTGATGGAGGTGCTACTTGGAATCCAACAGGAACAATGGGTGCTTCAAATCCAACAAAAGCAGGGGATATTTTAATTCATCCAACTAATAATCAGATATTATGGTGTGCTACAAATTCTGGAATTTATAGAACCATAAATGGGGGTACTTCTTGGTCTAGAGTTAGACTTGGAGATTTTTCACAAGGTAGTATTAGATTGAAGCCAGGAAATCCAGATGTTGTTTACGCAGTTTCGGATAATGCTTTTTATCGTTCTACAAATACAGGATCAAGTTTTACTCAAATAACTTCTGGATTACCTGCTGCATCTAGTAGATTATTATTAGATGTTACTCCAGCTAATGTAGATTATATATATGTTTTAAGTGCCGCAGGTAATGGAGATTTTCAGGGAGTTTATCGCTCAACAGATGGAGGTACAACCTTTACTGCAAGAAATACAACTACTGATGTTTTTGAATCTAATCAGTCTTGGTATGACTTAGCTTTATCTGTTTCTTCTACTAATGCTGAAGAGATTTATACAGGTTGTTTAAATGTTTGGAAATCAGTTAATGGTGGAACTAATTTAACAAGAATTAATAGTTGGAGCAATCCTACAGGACCTTCTTATACTCATGCAGATATTCATTATTTAGGATTTCATGGTACAAGATTGTTTGCAGGAACAGATGGCGGAATTTACGTATCTAATAACAGCGGAACTAATTTTACCGATTTAACAGCTGGTGTTCAGATTAGTCAATTTTATAAAATTGCGGTTTCAAAACAATCTTCTGCAAACATGGTTGGAGGTTTACAAGATAACGGAGGTCACGCTTATAGTGGTGGAATTTGGAAAAATTATTATGGTGCAGATGGAATGGATACAGCCATAAATCCTAATAATCAAAATCAATATTATGGATTTATTCAAAGTGGAGGTACTTTGTATATTAGTGATTCTGCAGGTAATGGAATTACGAGTACGGTTTCTTCACCAGGAGTAAATGGCAACTGGGTAACACCATTAATGGCTAATAATTCAGGAGAGTTATTTTCAGGTTTTGATGGTTTATATAAACTAAATGGAACCAATTGGGTACTTCAAAATGTTGATCCTTTAGGTTCTGGAAATTTAGAACTTATTGAGGTTGATCCCTCAAACGATAATATAATGTATGTTGCAAATGGTTTTGCATTATATAAAAGTACTAATAGAGGAGTAAACTTTACAAATGTATTTAATTCTCCTAGTGGTGATATTAACTCTATTGAAGTCCATTCTTCTGATAGTAATATTGTTTATTTAGTAATAAGTGGAAGTTCTGGTGAGGTATTAAAATCAACAGACGGTGGTATTAATTTTACGGATATCTCAACTGGATTGCCAGCTATTGGAAAAAATTGTATTGTGCATCAAGGAAGAAATACAGATAATCCATTGTATTTAGGCACTGCATTAGGAGTTTATTATCGAGATGATTCAATGTCACAATGGGAGCCTTTTGATACTAATTTACCAAATGTTTCGGTTAGAGATTTAGAAATCAATTTAGAAGACGCAAAATTAATTGCAGCTACTTATGGAAGAGGAGTATGGGAAACCCCAATTCCTGTTCAATTAGCTAATATTGATGTTAAATTTATCGCAATTCAAAATCCAGGAATAAATATCAATTGTAACAGCGATGTGATTCCACAAATTCAAGTTAAGAATAACGGTTTAACTACATTAAATTCTTTGAATATAAGCTATACTATTGATGCTACTCCATTTAATTACAATTGGTCTGGAACAATCTTGTCAAATGAAACTACAACTGTAGATTTACCAAATGTTATTTTATCTAGAGGGATGCATACTATGAATGTAACTACAACAACAACAAATGATGCTTTTTCTGATAATAATCAAGGTAGTGAAACATTTTACATAAATGATGCAGGAACAATAGGGATTACAAATCCATTTACAAATTCTACAGATGAATTAATTTCATATAAAGAAGGTGCTTCAGGAGCACAATGGGTAAGAACAGTAAGAACTGATGGATTATCATCTTCATCTAATATTGTATATTCTACAAATACAAATGGTAGTTATCCAAATAGTGTTAAGGCATACTTAGTTTCACAATGTTATAATTTATCGAATGTAATAAATCCTCAAATTAGTTTCAAAATGAAATATGATTTAGAAGAAAATTGGGATATTGCATATGTAGAATATTCTACCAATTTTGGAGCTTCTTGGTCAGTTTTAGGAACTATGGGCGCTACATGGTATAATAGTGATAGAACACCAGCAACAACAGGTAATGATTGTAATAATTGTCCTGGAGCACAATGGACGGGTTCTAATACTAATTTAGCAACGTATAGTTACCCTTTAAACGCATTGAACGCTGAAACTAATATTATTTTTAGAATGGTATTTCATTCTGATACATCTGTTAATGGATTAGGTGTTAATATAGATGATTTTTTAATTGATGGAACTTTAAGTAGTCAAAACTATGATTTACAAAATATTGTATTGTACCCAAATCCTTCAGAAGGAATATTCAATATTGCATTAGGAACAATACTCCCTACAGAAATAGATGTTTATGATGTAACTGGAAAAATAGTTTGGTCAAGAAAAGATTTTACCGTTTCAAATTCAGAAGTTGCTTTAGATTTATCTTCAGTTGCTCAAGGAATTTATTTTGTTAAAATTACAGCAGATAATCAATCAACAGTTAAAAGAATAATTAAAGAATAACTATGAATAAACACATTTTAAAAGGAGGTTTAGTTTTCCTTTTTTTATCAGTCGCTTTGTCTTCTTGTAAATCATCACAAGAGGTAGCATCTAAAAAAGAGTCTATTGGAATCAACGTTGGCTTTATGGATAAATCCGTAAATCCAGCTGATGATTTTAATCGTTATGTAAACGGAACTTGGTTAGATAAAACCGAAATTCCAGCCGACAGAACGCGTTGGGGAAGTTTTGACGAACTTCGTAAAAACACCGATGACGATGTAATGGCCATCTTAAAAGAAGCTATCAAAGACAAAACTATCGATCCAAATTCTGATCAAGCAAAAGCAATAAATTTATACAAAACAGTTTTAGATACGGTAAGTAGAAACAAAGCTGGAATCGACCCGTTAAAACCTTATTTAGCGAAAATTAATAGTGTTCAAAATGCCGACCAATTAGTAGCTTTATTAGCCGAAATGGAGCCAGAAATGGGATTAGGTTTCTTCGGAAGTTACATAGGTGCTGATGCTAAAAACAGTAACAAAAATGTAATTTATGTAGGAACAGGAAGTCTTGGTTTACCTGATAGAGATTATTATGTTTCCGATGCGCCAGACAACAAAGAAAAACGTGAAAAATACGTGGCTCATGTAACCAGAATGTTACAATATTTAGGCGAATCTGAAGCTACAGCTAATGCAAATGCAAAGAAAATTTTAGCCTTAGAGACTAAAATGTCAACCGCTACGTTAGACCGTGTTCAAAGAAGAGATAGAAGAAACACCTATAACCCAATGAGTTTTGCTGATTTACAAAAATTAGCTCCAACCGTAAAATGGGATACTTATTTCCAAAGCGTTGGAATTGGAAAAGTAGATTCGTTAGTTGTTTCGCAACCAAAATATTTACAAACCGTTGAAACCATTTTAAAAGATAACCAAGTTGAAGATTGGAAAGCGTACATGCGCTGGACCGCTTTAAGAGGTTCGGCAGGGTTATTATCAACCGATATCGAAAATGCGAATTTTGATTTTTACGGAAAAACATTAACTGGAGCTGTAAAACAACGTCCAGCTGAAGAAAGAGCTTTAGCAACCGTTAATGGAAGATTAGGTGAAGCGTTAGGAAAATTATATGTTGCAAAAAAATTCCCGCCAGAAGCAAAAGCAAAAGCGCAAGATATGATTGCAAATGTAATGCAAGCTTTCAGTAATCGAATTGATAATTTACCTTGGATGACAAAAGCGACTAAGGAAAATGCAAAAATCAAATTGAATAAATTCCGAGTGAAAATTGGATATCCTGATAAATGGAAAGATTATTCAGCTCTTGAAGTAAAATCTCCAGAACAAGGCGGAACGTATTTTGAAAATTCAAAAATGTACGCGAGATGGAGTCATAAGAAAAACATCGAAAAAATGGGAAAACCTGTTGACAAAGAAGAATGGGGAATGTCGCCACAAACAGTTAACGCTTATTTCAGTCCAACAAATAACGAGATTGTATTCCCAGCAGCAATTTTACAACCACCATTCTATGATTACAGAGCAGATGAAGCAGTTAATTACGGAGGAATTGGAGCCGTAATTGGTCACGAAATTTCACACGGATTTGACGATTCAGGTTCAAGATACAACGCCGATGGTAACTTAGTTAACTGGTGGAGTGATGAAGATTTAAAACAATTCACCACATTAGGAAGCGCTTTAGCAGATCAATATTCAGCTTTAGAACCATTACCTGGAATTTTTGTAGATGGAAAATTCACTTTAGGTGAAAACATTGGAGATTTAGGTGGAGTTAACGCCGCTTACGACGGATTACAAATCTATTTGAAAGCAAACGGAAAACCTGATTTAATCGACGGATTTACAGCTGAACAACGTTTCTTTATTTCTTGGGCAACCATTTGGAGAAGTAAAATGCGTGATGAAGCAATCAAAAATCAAGTAAAAACCGATTCACATTCACCAGGAATGTATCGTGCTTATGTACCATTACAAAATGTAGAAGCATTCTACAAAGCGTTCAATATTTTACCACACAACGGTATGTATTTACCTTTTGAGAAACGTGTGAAAATTTGGTAATCAAATTCAAATTTTAAATCAAATCCCATCTATTTCAGGTGGGATTTTTTTGTTTGATAAAATAGTAAAGATTATCGCCACGGATTAAAGGATTTTCAAAGATCGTAATCCTTCTAATCTTTTAATCCGTGGCTAAATTTATTTCTTCTTAATCGCGCGATTCACTATATAAAGTCCAGTAATCGTTATTGTTCCGCCAATAATAATAGCAGTCGTTAAAGGTTCATTAAATAATAAATAACCAAAAAACAACGCTACCATAGGATTGATGTACGCATACAAACTACTGATTTCTGTTGGTAGATTTTCCAAAGCATAAATAAATGCTATAAACGTTAGTACCGAACCTACAATGACTAAATAAGCAATCGACCACCAAGAAATAGAAGGAATTTCAGTCAAGGGAACCGAAGTGCCATTAAATCCAATCACGCTTGAAATCACACTACTCGAAATCAACATTTGTAATCCCAAACTAAAATACGGATTGAAATTCGTCTTATTTTCTTTGATATAAATCGAAGACAACGCCCAAGTAAACGTAGCAATTACCGAAAGTAAAATTCCAAAACGGAATTCTGGTTCTAAGAAGTCGTTGAGGTAGTCGTAGAAAATAACGCAAATACCACCAAAAGAGACAATCAAACCAACAACAGCTTTCCAAGATGTTTTTTGTCCGCGAAATAAACTGATAATAACAATCCAAAGTGGAAAAATGGAACAAATAATCGCACCCAGACCACTCGAAATATATTTCACGCCCCAAGTACTCAAACCGTTACTCAGCATGAAGTTCAAAACACTCAAAACGAGAATTGTGCGCCATTGTCGTTTGTTTGGCCAAGGATGTTTTTTTATTAAAAAATAGAGTAAATACAACAATCCACCAAACAATTGACGCAATGCTACCAATTGCATCGGAGGCATGTGTTTTACGCCTTCTTTTGAAGCAATCCAAGTGGTTCCCCAGAAAAAGCTAATCCAAATTAATGCTAAAATGGGTAACCCAATTGCATTTTTCTTTTGTTGGATGTAATTATGAAATACGCTAAAATACGCCATTACTAAATTTCTTTTTGGAACGAATAACCTAAAATCGTTTCTACTTTTTCACTAGAAATAATTTTACCTTTCGATTCCGAATCTTCTGCAAAGGTAGGCAATGGCAAATTCAAAATATCCGCTTTTTTTTGATAATATGCTTTGCGTGTTGGATGTTGAGGTGCGACAGCGTTAAAGGTTTGATTCCATTTGTCATCCTGAACTTGTTTCAGTATCTCTTCTATAATTCCAATACAATCTTCTCTTTGAATCATATTCACAGGAGCGTCTGGATTTTCAACATTCGCTCTTCCTGCTAAAAATTTCACTGGATGACGATCTTCACCCAGCAAACCACCAAAACGAATTATCGTAGTTTTAAAATGTGGATTCGATTGCAAAATAGTTTCTGCAATAACTAATTGTTTGCCACTTTCGGTATCTGGATTTGGTTTTGTTTCCTCTGTAATTTCAACAATTGGAAAATCATCGCCATAAACCGAAGTCGAACTCACAAAAATAACTTTCTGAATCTGTGATTTTTCGATAAACGGAATTAACGTTTTTACTTTATTTACAAATGTCATTTCGTTAGAAGCCGAAGTTTCTTTTCTCAATCCAGGCGGAATATCAATAATCAAAACATCGGTTTCTTTCAGAAAATCTTCCATATTTCCAATGACTTGATGTTCCTCCAAATGAATTTGGAAAGGCAAAATTCCAGCGTTTTTCAATACTTCTAATTTACTTTCCGAAGTCGATGAACCTTTTACTTTGTAACTTTTTGAAAGTAATGATTTGGCTAAAGGTAAACCTAACCAACCACAACCGAGTATGGAGATTTTTATTCCCATTTGTGTTTTTTTATGTAAGTATTTGTTGGAATGTCGTGTTCGTAGTAAGAACATATTTAAAACCGGCTTTAGTTAATGTGATTGAATCTGGTTGGATTTCTTCGTTAAGATAAAGATGACTATTTTCTGGATTTTTTTTATCGAACACTACAGCGAAAAACTTTTTTAAATTATTTTCATTACAACTAAAATTTACTTTAATTTCTGAAACATATCTCTTGTTATTATTATAAAAGTAATATTTTAAATTTGTTCCATATTTTACTTCCTTAAAACTACTTGTTATTCCTATAGACTTACCTTCATAGTTAAGTATTTCTTCATTTCTTTCTTTTTCAATATCTTTTGAAAAAAAACTCAAAATCACTATTAAACTAATTATTATAATGAAAATAATATCTTGTTTATCTGTTTTTAAATTTAGTTTATAACTTTTCTTTTCTCTCTCTTCTTTCATCTATTCTCTTAACTATCTTTCTTCACCAACATATAAAAATCATCTTCCAAAGCACGATAGCCTTGGTCGTACAAAAAGAAATAGGTGTTGCCAGTTTTGGTTTGTAACATACTCGTGAAAAACTCAAAATCGAAACCTTTACTAAGTAATTTGGTTTTTGTGGTTTTTCCTTTGTCTTCTGGGTTGAGTTCACACAAAATGCGGTAATTTTTACGCAGTTTGTTGTTAATGTTGCGCATCAGATTGTTCTGATCTTTATTCATTTTGTTGTTATACGCATTGCGGCAGCCATCCGAACAAAACTTTTTGTCTTCGCGACCGATGATTTTATCGCCACATTCTAAACAGGTTTTACTCATAGTAGTATTTTTTATATTCGATTAGAATTGCATTCAAATATGTTTTCTGTTCAATTAATAATCCTTTTTTGTCGAAAAAATATTCTTCAACGGTTATTCCTTTTTTAAATCTGTTTGTCGTTTTCTTGATTGAATTTCCAGAGTATGTGAAAGTAATTTCAACATTATATTCAGGATATTTAGCTTCAAATAATTCATAAACTAATTGATTATTGTCAAATTTTCTAGTTTCTTTTTTGAAATATAAATCATCGTTAAATTTTGTCTGAATTTCAATTTTGAAATTGTCATCATATCTAATCTCTTTAATTGAAGATAAAGAAGGTTTGCCTAGATACCATCCTGTTGAATCGATTTGTTTTATTAGATTTTGATTTTCATCATATAAGTAATTTATCTTGGTGTGTTTTACTTTTTTATTGGTATAAGTTATCCATTCTAGAAGTTTATTTTCGTCATATTTCCATTCTTGAGATAAATATTTTTCTACACAATAAGTACAACTTTTAGAAACTTTAAATTCAGATTTCATATTAAATTTTGAATAATATTCTGCACTATCTGTTGCTTGAAATTGTTTAGTTTTCCTGTTCTTATAATCATATTCATATTCCATTATTTCTGGATAAGATGTTGATATAAAGTATTCAATAGTGTCTGTTTTAGAGAGTTCATATTCATTTTTTTCTGAATATTTTTTTTCAAGAATTAATCTATTTAAAACGTCATATTTAAATAATTCTAAAGAGGAAATAAATTCAATTTTATCTTTATTTATGATGGGTTTCGTTTGTTGCTCTCTTTTAAAAATTAAAGAATCAGAAATATATTTATTTTCAACAGATATAAATTTATGATGATTTCTGCTATCATCATTTACATTTATAAATTTATGATTGATTCGTTTTATTAAAGCTTTATTTTTATTGTATTCAGTACTATATAATAGCAAACTATCTCTTTTAATTTTTCCATTCTTTTTGATTTCTTTAGAATAAACCGCAACCTTTTTTATATTGTATTTTTCAAAGTTTTTAGGGTTTTCCCAATCCACATAAATTTGATTCAAATTTTCATTTTGACCGAATGAAAATATTGAATTAATTAAAATGATTATTGTGATGACTTTTTTCAAGTTTTACTTCTTAAAATTAAACTTCATTTCTTTACCACTATCTTCAAAAACCACATAAATATTGATTTCGTTATCCGAAATTTTCTCAAATGTAAATTTGTCAAAATACATGCGTTGGCGTAACTTTCACTAATCTGAAATTCTCACTGACTTCCGCTTTTTCCCAACCTTTCAATTCACCATCAAAATGTTTGAGTTGTAATAAAAGTGTTTTTTCTTTTTCAATAATATGTCCCAATTCATAGAAAGCGACTTTTCCATCAACCACTAATTTGAAACTAAACATCATCGAATTTCCAATCGGTTCGCTCCACGTTTCTTGACAAATACCACCTAAAGCTTCGCCAGTCCAATTGCCTACAATCCATTTTACATCTTGCAAAGTAGCTTTTGGCGAACCTTTTTCATCGTTGTAATTCAGAGTGTTTTGTGCAAATGTGTTGAACGAACAAATAAAAAGTAAAAAATAAATACTTTTTTGGAAGATTGATTTTTTCATCTGTAAAGTCTTATAATTAAAGCGAATATACAAAATAATTTCCATTTACAAACGCTTACAAATATTTACAACCGAAATTAAACAGCTAAATACCGAATAACGTTTTTTTCTTGTCCCATCTTTGCACTGTCGAAATGAAACGAGTGATGAGTCGCAGTTTTCAGTCACAGTTTTCAGAAATATTAATAAAATGGATTTCAAAGAATTATTAGCATATAAAAAAGCTTTTTCATTAGCTATGGAAATTAAAAAAGTATCTGATTCATTTCCAAAAGAAGAAAAATACGCATTAACGGATCAAGTTAGAAGGTCATCAAGAAGTGTATGTGCAAATATTGCAGAAGCTTATAGAAAGAGAAGATATATAAATCATTTTATAAGTAAGCTTACAGATTCAGACGGTGAAAATTCTGAAACTTCAGTTTGGTTAGATTTTGCTTTAGAATGTAATTATTTGTCAAAGGAGCAATATATTGATATGGTAAATAAATCCGAGGAAATTGGTAAAATAATCAATTATATGATTCTAAATCGAACAAAATTCGGTTGTAAATTACAAAATTAACCACCTGTGACTGAACACTGCGACTGCGACTAAAAAGTAACAAAATTATTAACATTAAATATTTAAACGCCATGAAGAACAGAGTACAATTAATCGGACATGTAGGTCAAGAACCAGAAATCAAAAACTTAGAATCTGGAAGAGTAGCAAATTTCACAATCGCTACGAATGAAAGTTACACAAACGCCAAAGGTGAAAAAGTAGAACAAACCGAATGGCACCGCGTTTCCGCTTGGGGTAAAACAGTAGACATTATTGAGAAATTATTAACTAAAGGAAGTTACGTTGCTATCGAAGGTAAACTAACCCACAGAAGCTACGACGACAAAGACGGAAACAAACGTTATATCACCGAAGTGGTTGCGAATGAAATGGTTTTATTAAGCAAATAGTCAAGTTCAAGTTCAAGAACAAATTCAAGTTCAAGTTCAAAATTCAACACATAGATTTTTTAGATTATTCCAATTTCCTAAATCTGTGTTCCAAAAAATTAATTAACACAAACATTTAAATTTTATACGCCATGAAAAACTCAGTACAATTAATCGGACACGTTGGTCAAGAACCAGAAATCAAAAACCTTGAAGGAGGAAAAAAATTAGCAAACATCAGCATCGCTACAAACGAAGTGTATTATCGTGAAAACGGTG
>JACCDV010188033.1_pt1 | contig 29338 bp, 16 predicted proteins | sample 7446131 | NCBI WGS metagenome assembly JACCDV01 (sample SAMN15323448, study PRJNA562643) | freshwater metagenome | isolation source: river surface water | place: USA:Blue River Watershed | collected 2017-08-17 | reverse complement strand
ATTCATCTCCGCTTATATAATTCTTCACCAAAACTGCATCTGGAAGTACAAGATTAGCCATAACAATACCTTTTAGTTATTTAAAGATTCGGGTTCTAAAAAGTATTTTTATTGTATAGGCAATCGTTTTTTTGAGATTAATAAACCAAATTTAACATAAAATTTAATTAAAAAACAAATTTCAGATAAAAATTTAACACTTTGAATGCAATAAAAAAAGAAAAATGCTTACAAAATTGGATTCTGTAAGCATTTTGACTTGAAAGATTTTAATTTATAATAATTTTTTTAATTCCTTTTTTATGTTCTGAATATACTATTAATAAGTACATTCCTTTCGATAAACTACTCACATCAATTTGATTTGTATTTTCGGTTTGTGTTACCACTTTGTTTCCAATAAGGTTGAATATTTCCACTTTATCAATAGTAGTATCAGAAGCAATTGAAATAAAATCATGTGATGGATTTGTGAACGTAAAATTTGAAAAATCATCAAATTCTTGTTGATTTAATGTACACGCATTTCCAACAACATAAGAGAAATAACGTGTGACTGACATTCCATTTGCATATGCAAATTTTACAGCATAATTGATTGTTGTACCACTTATTTGTCCTGTTAAAGTATATGTAAATCTATTTCCTGAAACATTAGACATAGGAGTTTCTGCAAAAGGTGATTGTCTCCATAAATAAGCCACTACCCCTACTTTATCCGTATCTAATAATTCAAAAGTAACTTTTACAGAATTGGATCCAATGGTTTCAAAGGAATAATTATAACCTGTTGAAAATGTACCTTGAGAAGCTTCGCTACTGGTTCCAGTACATCCCACAAATCCTAGGGTTGTTGCGTTTAATGTAAGAGCATTATTTGATGCGTTATTTCCAGTTGCATCAGAAGCTGAAATAGAAAACGTATAATTAGTATCAGCAATTAAATTCGGTATAATTACTGATTTTTGAACTCCTGAATTACCATAAGCTGAAATAGAATTTCCGCCATAAACAATATTGTAGTTTACAGTTCCAGAATTATCGGTAGCATTTAATAAAAGTTCAACTGATGAACTTGTTACCGTGCCAACAGCAGCTGTAAAATTTAAAGGAATCTGATTATCTACTTGCACATTTTGATAGATTCTCACATAATCAACCTCCATTGTTGCATTAATAAAATTACTTGGAATTGTTCCTGCTACACCACCCATCGCAATATTTAAAAGCAAATATTGATCTAAATTAAACGGCCAATTGGATGCATTTTTAACCGCTGGATTATAGGTATAGAATGCAACACCATCTAATAGAAAGGTAATTTGATTAGGCGACCAATTCATAGAATACACATGAAAATCATTTCCCAAATTATTAGCTATAGTTCCACCAATATTTGTAGTATTTCCAAAAGAAGACGGCGTGTGTAAAGCACTTTGAACATATCCTATAGGCTGCCAGGAAGTTATTCCGTGTTCCATAATATCAATTTCTCCACAGGCAGGCCAACTAGCAGTGCCGTAAGTTGATGAAAAATAAGCGCCTGGTTCTATAACATTTTTACCTAACATCCATAATGCTGGCCATGTACCTTGGTTTGTTGGTATTTTAGCTCGAATATCTACTCTACCATACGTAAAAGCAAACTTTGAATTTAATCGAGCAGATGTATATTGTTTCGTATAACCTTGTGTGGTGTAAACTTCTTTTTTGGCTACAATTTTTAAAACACCGTTTTCAACAAACGAATTGGTTAACTCATTTGTATAATGCTGTTCTTCACCATTAAACCAATTTCCTCCAGCTGGCAATTGGGTTTGATGATGCCATTTGGTTGCATTCACTGCTCCATTACTTTCAAACTCATCTGACCAAACCAAGTCGTTGTAAACAACATCAACTTGTGCAGTGGCTAAATTAATATGGAATAAGAAAGCTAGTAATACAACTATTTTAAATGTGTTTTTCATTATACCTTTTTAAAATTTTAATTTTTCGTTTTTATCCCAAATACCCCAATGAGCCCCTACTTCACCCTCTGGTTCCACTTTCCATGCCTCATCAAAAGATGAAAAATAAAAGATTTCAATGTCTTCACTTAACGACCATAATTGTGTGTTGATGAAATATTTCATTGCATTTTCAGTAGATGGATGTGAATCTTTAAAACTTTCACCATGGCTAGGCCAACCGGTTTCAGTAATAATCACTTTTTTTCCATTACCAGCAGCTAAAGCTTGATGATACATACTTTTCATGTGAGATAAAGCATCCATTTGATTAGTGCCTTCCCAATACGGATAACAATTGGTTAATATGACATCACAAGCTTCTGTAATTCTTGGTTTTATGGTGAACTCATAATAAGCATCTACATATCCTACTGGAATGTGAGCTGGAATTTCTTTTCGTGCTTTATTTATAAAAACTAGAAGTTCATCTTCGGTTAAATCTTTACGATACATCACTTCATTTCCAACAGCCGCTATATCTACAAAGCCCTCTTTTGCTAATTGAATTAAAGCTTCCATTTCTTTTTCATTCTTTTTAGCATCGTCACCTAACCAAGCACCAACAAGAGTTTTCATTCCTAACTCGCGAGCGATTTTTGGAACAAATTCGTTTCCTTCGATGCATGAAAAAGAGCGCACCCATTTGGTATAAGGCGCTATAATTTTTAATCTTCTTCTCACCTGCTCTTCCGAAATGTGATCGCCTGGTTTTTGACCGTCTTCATACATGCTAAAACAAAGTCCGTTCATACCACTTCGTAACGATTGTAAGAATATAGCAGATAAAACTTCAGGAGAAGTATTCATCAAATTTAAACCACTACTAAATTCTATATTAGCACTCTCATTATTCTTAGCATATAAAAAGTAATCGTTTCTGAAAGACATAATATTATAGATTTAATTTATTTTTTCGTTCAGCTCTTTTTTCTTCTAGTTCTTTCTTAATCTTACTTACTTGATCTTCATTCAAATTATAATTCCACATAATCAAAACCGCTAAAGCTGCGGTAACCGTAGGAATAATGATGTCCGCAATTCTTAAATCATGCATGGTTTGTGCGGCTTGAATGGAACTTTTAGCGTCAAATCCTACCATTGATAAAACCAAACCTCCTAATGCTAATGCAATAGATTGCCCAATTTTAACCATCCACCAATACATAGCCCCAAAGGTTCCTTCTCTTCTTGGTAAACCGTTTCTTAATTCATCTAAATCGCAAACATCTGCCGTCATACTCATCATTAAAGTGAATAAACCTCCTAATCCAAATGCCATCAATGGGATAGGCAATAATAAAATCAAAGGCATTTCTAATGAGAATTTCACTACTCCAACTTGTAAAACCACATCATTAAAAAGTACGGTTGTATTTTCATCTACAACTACAAATCCCCACCATTTAAGAAGATAACCAATAATTGATAAAAAGGTTGAGATAATAAAAGCATTTCTCTTACCAAATTTATTAGCCATCCAAGAAACAATTGGAATAATCAATATAGCAGTCAAGAAAGAACCTAAAATAGAAAATATTGCTGGCACTGTTCCTGCCATTTCATAACTCCCTTTGTACATGTAAAAAACAATGATAAAATAACTAAAAGAAGCCACCATTTGAAAACCATTAAAAACTAAGAAAGTAGCACCACACAAACGCATAAAAGGAATGTTTTTAGTCATGTTTTTCATGGTGTTCCATAATATTTTCATATTAACAACCAAGTCTTTAAACGTAAGATTAGCTTTACTGTTAGCGTCAGAAACATCATTCTCTTTACAAAAAATAGCTGGCAAAATTCCAAAAAGGAAACAAGCAAATCCAACAAAAATAGATAATGTTCGAACACCATCTGCTTGATTATCAAATAAATCTTTATTTGCAATTAATACCCAGAAAATAGGCACAATCATCCATGATACTTGCCCAACGCTATTCGCAATTCCCATTAAGCGTGTTCGCTCTTTAGTATCTGAAGACATTTCATATCCAAATCCTATCAAAGGAGTTGAAAAAATAGTATTGGCAAAAATGAATAGAATAGAGAAGAATAAAAAGTACCAAAAGTTATAGGTAGAGCCATTATCTTCCCACATTTGCCATTGCACTGCAAATAAAATTGCTGACAATATAGCTCCTAAAAATATATAAGGTCTTCTTCTACCCCATTTTGAGGTGGTGTTATCAGATATAAATCCCATAATAGGATCGGTTAACGCGTCGAAAAACCTTGGTATAGCCGATAACAAACCTGCAATAGCTGGCTCTATTCCGAATGCCGTAATTAAGAAAAACGAAAAGACTCCTAAAGCTCCTGGCAATAAGTTATTTACCAAATGTCCAGCTCCAAAAGCCGCCTTTTGACCTAATGGAATTTTTTCTACCGTATGAACTGAATTGATATCCATAATGCTTGTGTTTTAAAAATCAATCACCACTGTTTGCAATGCTTTTGCTGAGATGGAAATCGTACTTTTATAATTGTTAATATTAATTTCTATTGAATTAGATTGCTCTGTTGGGTTAAAAACTACTAAAGCAATTGATTTATCTGGATTTTGAACGGCTGTAACTTTTAAATCTTTGTTATTGATTTCACAACCAATTTTAACAGCACCTGGACGCATGAATTTACTAAAATGCGACATCACGTAATACAAAGGTGTGAAGTAGACCTCATCGTTTTTATTATCTACAATTACAGGAGCTACACACCAGTTTTTGAACCAATTAGGGCCACCTTGTCGGTCTAAAACCATATTCCAATCTACCCAACCATCAACTTGATTATTCAAACAACCAATGATATCTTCTGCATAACGATTAACTGGAGCATATTTTGGATGTAAGTATTTGTCTTTTTCACTTGCCCAATCCCAACCCCAATCAGTTGCTTCTTTTTTCCAATACCAAGCATCGTCTTGCCAATGTGGAATTTCAGAATCTACACAAGCTTCTGTTTGAATAAGATGTTTGTTTGGTGCTTTTTTATGAGCATATTGCAAGGCTTCTGGGAAAACTTCATACGTGCTTTCGTACCAATGAATAGCAGTTCCTGCGAAATATTTGGATGTTTTCTCATCTTTATACATCGCATCAACCCACTCTTGTAAACCCGCTCTATTTTGATCGTAACCTAATATTTTGATGTTATTCCAACCATCACGTTCTAATTTGGGTCCCAAATGATTTTGAACGAACAAAGTCATTTCTTCTGGTGAAAATAATGTACTTTCCCAATTATTTCCATTGCCATGAGGCTCGTTTATAACGGTTACACCCCAAATGTCAATACCTTCTTTTTTATAAGCTTCTAGATATTTTGAAAAGTATAAAGCGAATGTATCGTTATATTCTGGTAATAATTTTCCTCCCACATAACTTTTGTTGTCTTTCATCCAAGGCGGACAAGACCATGGCGAAGCAATGATATTAAATCCTTCTTTAGAAATCGCTTTTGCTTCTAAAATCATAGGAATGATATCTTCTTTGTCGTCTTCGATAGTGAAATGCTTTAATGCTAAGTCATTCTCTACTTTAGCGTAAGTATAATTTTTTAGAGAAAAATCGCAAGAAGCTATAGTAGTTCTTGTTAGCGAATAATTGGCTCCGTTCTCACTGAAGTAAGCATCCAATATTTTCTTTCTGTTTTCTTTACTTAATTTATTCAATAAATGTGCAGAAGCTTCTGTAAAAGAACCTCCAAAACCAGTAATCGTTTGAAATTTTTCATCAGGATTAAGATGAATCTCAACCTTGTTTTCTGATGTAGAAAATTCATTTACTTTTTTCAAAGCATTGCCACTTTCAGAAGTTTCGTAAACGGTTACTTCCAATGCGCTATTGACTCCTTTACAATTCATCATTGTTACAAGAATTAAAACACTTATTATGTAGTGAACTACTTTCATTTATCTTTTTGTTGGTGGTGCAAAAACAGTTTTCATCACTAATTCTTTATTACCTGAAAACGTTTTTTCAATTGACTTTCCATCTCTTTTTAAATTGGAAAAAACCTTATCATCTACTGAATTCCACAACGTAAACTTTGCTTTTCCATCTACAGTAAAAATCCCGAAATGATTTTCAGAACCATTTGGATTGTTACTATCTTTCCAAGGTTCGTCAAACGCTTCAAAATAGAAACAAGTGATTTTTTCTTTATTCGTCCAAGCTCGCATACTTTGATAATACAAGGCTTGTTTGTATTCGTCAGAAGCTTTTGAACCTTCAATTCCGTAGAAACCATCCGAACTAGAAGCCCATCCCGTTTCGCCAATATGAATTGGCTTATTTGGACTAATCGAATGCACGTAAGCTTTTACATTTTCAAATTGTTTTTTAGCAAATAATTGTGCGCGAACCATTGCGGTAGCAACTTTTTGTAATTCATCAAAATGATTTTCATTGCTAGAAGATTGCCAAAAATCAGGATTATAATGTGTATTGTGATACGGATATGTATGCATTGAAACATAATCAACCGCTTTGATTAAATCCTCTAAGTCTTTTGTATGATAACTAACATCACCTCCACCCCATGAAGCAAAATCATCGGAACTTGTAATCCAAACTTCTTTTGCTAATTTGTTTTGCTTTTTCAACTCTTGTAAATGATTCACCCATTTTAATATGATATTAGGTGTAACATAATAACTGGTTGCCCAATTGACCATAGCTTCATTTCCAACTGCAATAATTTTTATAATTTCTGGATAGGCATTGGTTAAACGAACGGCTTCAGCAATTTCAATGGCATTTCTTTCACTTTCTTCATTGTGAATAGGTTCTAATTCTGTCCAAGCATTTTTGCAATCAATCCAAGCGCCAAGCATCACATACATTTCAAAATTGGAATCTTCCTTTTTTAATTGGGAAATAGCTTCCAATAAATTCGAAACTTCTTTATAATGAACATTATATGTTCTCAGAAATTTAATATTTAATGCGACTAAGATTTTTAAATCCTCTTTAATTTGCGCTATCGTAGGCTCAATATCACGCGTATTTTTACGATAACCTCCATAACAAATAGCTTGATAATCAGGATTAGCTAATAACTCTTTTGCCGTTATTTCTTTTGGATTTGCATTCATTTCTTGGCTTTCTCGTTTAGAATTACATGAAAACAACAAACAAAAAACTACCATCAAAAGAAATACTTTTGAGAGAGATAGCGTTATTATGCTAGTTTTCGTTTTCATATTTGCATCCTTAATTATTTCAGGTTTGTAGCAACTAGATTCACAATTAGTTTTTCAATATTTCCATTTCTACTAAATACATCTTGACTTGTTTTAACATCTAATGTTAATTCATTGATTGTTTTTGAGTTTCCTTGTTTATCAAAAATTTCGATGGACGATGCCTCAGATAATTGATATATTACTGGAATTTGGCAGAACGTAAATGCTAACGAATCTTCATTCAATTCGATGACTTTGTGCTCAAAATGAACATTCACATATTCGAACGATTTGGATTTAGTTAAAAACTCATCTTTTCGCAACAAGCAAAGATTAAAATGCAACACTCCATTTTTGATGAATACTCCTAATTCTCCAAAACGGCTCAAAATATCTTCTTTCACTTGACCCGTCATTCCAGGTTGTTGAGCGCCTTTTCCTGCTGGTGTATGTGAATAAGCATCGGTTGGAAAAGCACCGTAAAGTGTTGGTGATTTGTGAACGCCAATTCCTTCATTTATTTCGTAATAATGTTCTAATAAACGTCCGATAACTTCTGGTGTTTCATTTTCTTCAATGGCTTTTAGACAACATTCTTGAACGGCTAATTGTAATTTTGAAACCATGTGCCAATATATTGAACCTAAACCTTCATAGCCATAGAAAGTTCCAGAACGACCTGTAAACGCTTTATGGTTGAATACTTCTTCAAAGATTTCTAAAACGACATTCTCTTCTTTTTCAACTAATGCTTTAAAAGTGGTATTTTGTTTTACTTCTGCTAAAGCATTTTTCAAATCGTTGGCATTGTGGAAGTTTCCGTTGAAATGATAATTTCCTAAAATGTCTTGATTAATGATTTGAGCGTTTTTAATCGCTAATAAGTTTTGTAATAATTCTGATTTGGCAACCGCTTCTTTTGAAATGGTATTTTTCTCGATGAATTTTGGTAATTCTTTATTTGGATACAACAAATAGCTGTATTGATCGTGTCTAAACAATTTACTTGCTTTTAATGCATCTAAAACTTTTAGATTTTCTTTTGATGATAAATAGCCTGAACTAAGAACCGCTACTTGACCTTCTAACATTTCACTCAAATAAGAAATTGAAATTGAGTTGTTATTTTCAATCGTCATTAAGTTGTAAGCGTGATACAAATCATCAGCACGTTTGTTAGCTTCAATAGAATGTTCGATAAATTTCAAACTTACTTTAGTGAAGTTTTTCAAACCTTGCATAGAATGCGTTCTCTTTTTACCCCAAAATCCACTGTTGTAGATTTGGTAACGGTAATCTGAAGCTGCTTTTCCTAATCGGTCTAATATTGCTTTTCTAGTAACATTATCGATGTTTCCTGAAAGTAGGTGTTCGTTTTCTACTAAACATTCTCTAACTTCATGATAGAATTCTACCATTTCGTTAGAAATTTTGATATTTTCTAAGTTTGAATTCTCTAATAATTGTTCGAAGAACTTCAAGAATCGTCTCAAATAATACAACGTTACCATCGAAACTCCGTTACCTACTAAGGCGTTGTTGGCATCGTTCCATTCTGGACGTTGTGTGTTCATCCAAATGCCGGCTTCTGGAATAAAGTTGGACATTTTAGATAAAACTGTAGCTAGTATTTTTTCGATGAAATTCACATGATAAATGCTCTTGTCGTTACTATGTAACAAAGCACCATCAGCTCCCATCTGTTGTTTTCTTTCGTTGATTAATTTTTCCCAAGAATGACTGTATTCAATAGTATCCTTTGGATTTTTTAGAATTTCGTCATATGGTTTAATGATATACGGAACCGCAGCATAAACAAAACAATCCGTTTCAAAATAATCGTTTAGTTTGCCTGGTGCGTATTTTTCACAGAATTCTAAGAACTTCAACAAATAAATGATTTGGTGATCGCCCCAATATCCAATGTATGACCAAGGATTATCAGGTTCAATGGCTTCCCAATCAAATCCATCTTTGGTAACACGATACGGATTATATCCATCAAAAGTAGATGCATTTAAGAACTTATGAATCATACTATCAATAAACTCCGGATAAGAATGCGCTAACGCTTCCCAATTTTGGAAAATATCGCGCCAATTCCCTTGGTAATCTAATATTTTAGAACCATCAATTTCATTGGTAGTGTTAATAGAAAACTTATTCCAAGGACGACTTGGATCACCGTGTCTTCTACTGAATTTTAAAGGCAAATATTCAAAACTCAAACGTTCAAAATTCAAATTATCTTGCTGTTTAGCAAATTCCTTTAAAGCTTGAAGTGTGAAGGTTTCGGGTAATTGGTTGATTTTAATTGCCAATTTTTCATAAACCTCTTTGTTTGCTTTTTTGATGTACAATACAAAATCGTGTTTTTCAATTTGGTAATTGTAATCAAAAATTCCACCACGCATAATATTAAAAAGCGTATTAGAAAAATGTCTTGTATCGCGAAGGTGATCTTCTGTAGCTTGAAGTGCATCTGAAGAAGCATTGATTTCAATTAACTTCTGAGTTCCAAGATTAATGTCTTCTTTAATTTGACTTTCTAAAGTGGCGTCTTTTGAAATCGCTTCAGTCAATCGAATAATATCGGCATGATTTTGATTTACGTTGGCCACAATCATCCAACTTTTATTTGAATTTGAGTTTAAATCAAATGATGTATTGATAAAATAAGCGCCTTTTTCGCCTTTGATATCTAATTCTGGATGTACATTTTGATTTCTTCTGAAATTAGCAAGTTGAAGTGATGATAGTAGATACGTTGGGTTATCTAATCCTAAAGAGAAAACAGTATTAGCTTTTAACGCTTCGCTTGGTTCGGCTTTATCTACAATAATAGCGCTTAAAGCAAAAATTCCTAATCCACTGTTTGGATGTAATTCACTTCTTTTATAGGCATCTACTAAATTACTGGTTGAAGCTTGTAAATCGCTACTTACACCATGAGGCATAATGTTTTGAATTCCGTCTAAAAGGGATATTTGATACGCTTTATCAGCATGATTTTTAATTGAAGCCTGTTTTACAAATCCGAATTTATTACTTGAATTCCATTCGTAAGAAAAAGAAAGTTCTAAATCGTGGTTGATTTCTTCAAAGACGATTTTATTTCCGTAGAAGTTCTTGTATAAATTTCTAGATATGTTGTACTTATCGGTAAAACGTTCCGAAAAAGGTTCCCAAATTAACGTTTGGTTGTTGTATGAAACTTGAAAAATGGTTTTACTTCCTGTAATTTCAGCAGATTCTGTAATTTTATCATCGGTGTAATAGGGAAAAAGTGCAAATTCGGCATTTTTTCTACCAGCAGTTAATCCGCCATTACTCGAAATAAACATCCAATGATTCGAATCACTAACGATACTCATGAAAAAAGGTCGCATGGCATCGCTGTTGCTTATTTTATAAAATTTTTCTCCATTTAACATCACGACATCCATAGTAACTGATTCATTATCAATTCCTAGCGTAGCACTTACATTATCTTTCATTCCTAAATTCATGATTGTTTTGCTTCAATTTATTTTGCATAGAAATCCAATACTAGACTTGTTTTTTAATAAGTCTAGTAAATGATTTCTCTATTTATTTATTTATCTTATTGGTAAATTCTTACGTAATCCACTAACATTTCTTGAGGGAAAGTTGTTTCACTATTTGGAGAACCTGGTAAATTTCCACCTACTGCCATATTCAGAATAATGTAAAATGGTTTATTAAAAACCCATTCACCAGGAACATCTTCAGGTGTAATTTGGTTGTAAAGTTTATCGTCAATGTAATAATTGATATAATCTTCACCCCATTCAATACCAAAAATGTGAAAATCAGTATCAAATCGGCTATTAGTTAAAGTGAAATTTTTAGAAATTGAATTACCTCCAGAATAACCAGGTCCGTGAACCGTTCCAAAAGCAGTTGTTGGGTTGCTTCCTAAATATTCCATGATATCAATTTCACCACAGTTAGGCCATCCTACTTCGTCTATATCTTCACCTAACATCCAGAAAGCAGGCCAAATACCTTGTCCTAATGAACACTTAATTCTAGCCTCAATTCTACCATATTTTTGTTCAACTTTACCTTTAGTTAAAATTCTAGCTGAAGTGTAGTTCGATCCCATGTACAATTCTTGTCTGGCAGTAATTTTTAACATACCATTTTCAACAATTATATTCTGTGGTCGGCTCGTATAATATTGTGATTCGTTGTTACCCCAACCATTATTTCCTGTTCCGATGTCATAACTCCAATACGTACTATTTGGAGCACCATCTACGTCAAACTCATCTTGCATTACTAAATTATTCATAGTAGTAACCGTTTGTTTTTCATCTGTAGAACATCCCATAATGGATACCATAACAGTAATTAATGCTAAAGATTTTATTGTTCTATATTTTATACTCATGATGTTTAGTTTAAATTAAATTACTTACTGATACTAATTGTAGAAATAAACGTTATCTACATAAATTACAGAACCATCACCACCTTCAAGGATGATTTGAGCAAGATTAGATCTACTTGCTAAACCTGGCATTGCAGAGAACGGAATATCAATTGACATCCAATTTTGTGATACAACAAAAGGAACTGTAAAGGTTGTTGAATGTCTTGTATCATCACCTCCACTATATACACCATTTGCTCCAAAATCAACAATAATTACACGTAATTGTCTACCTGGTGCAATTGTTCCTGGAATAAATGCATCCATATGAAAATGCGTCATTGAAGTTGCATTTACAGTTGGCGAACTAAATTCGATACCTACGAAATTGAAAATCGTATAATTTAAAATATTGTCTCCATTTACTGAAAAATCACTTGATACAGTTGTTTGCCATGGTTGCCAATATCCGTTATAATAATTAACGGGAACATTATTATAAGCATCAGAAAATATAGAAATTACATTAGCTTGGCTTCTAGTTGGCGTTGGAGCATGAGTAAAAACTCCCGCACAATTAACAGTTAATCTACCTGTTGCTTGAACACCGTTTATTGTAGCTGTTATTATTGCAGTTCCAGCACTTAATGAAGTAACTAAACCAGATGAATTAACAGTAGCAACTGTTGGATTTGAAGATGAGAACTCAAAATAATCAGGACTTAAACTAACTACTTGATTTTGACCATTAGGCAAATTAAATGTAGATATTAATCCTGTTACATTTGAATTTACACCCACAAAAGTATTAACTGAAGCATTACTACCATTCATAATAGAAGCACCAATAGTTCTTATGGTTCCTAATTTTTCAAATTTTAAATCATCAATCCAAAAAGTGTATCCCATTCCGTTTGTAGCTTGAGTTCCTGCTGCATAACGAAACATTCCTCTTTCTTGTACCAATTTTGATGCATCTGGAATAGGAATAATTACTTTAGACCAATTTGTTCCTACTGATACATTAGTTATAGTAGCCATATATTTATTTGGGTAAAAATCTTCACCAAATCCTAACTGGTCTATAGTTACACCTTGAGAAGCTTTAATATAAAAAGTCAAAGCATCAAAATCAGTTAAATTACGACCTGCACCTTCTGTTCTAAAGATAGCTCCAGCGTAATTTCCTTCAGGATCAACCGCATTAGGAACATCAAATCGTAATGAGGCATTGCTGTTATATCCTTCTTCTCTATCTATTGTCCAAGCGGTTACTTTAGAACCACCATATGGAAAGTAAAAATCAGAACCCATCGCAACAAAATCGTCTGTAAAGATTTCCCCAATTTTTGGAAATGTAGCTTCTGTAGCTTCATCAGACAATTCTCTTTCACAACTAGTAGTAACTATCGTTAAAGTTGTAATTAGAATAAAAGCTTTTACTATATTTTTCATAATTTCAATTTTTTTATTTACCAATGTTAATGTGAATATAAGTTCTGATTTCCCACTCTGAACCATTACCAAATCCAACTGGACTTAAAGCTGGTACTGGTGGGTAAGTATTTTCAGGAACATATGTTGGAGAATATCTTGGAGAATATTGATCTAAAGATCTCCAAATTCCCATAATACCAATTCTTGTATCAGGTAAGATAAACCAACTAGGTTTTCCAACAGAAGTTGAAATATCAATTGAACTTTGAACAGGATATGTTAAGTTAAAATCTCTGTGGTAATCGAAAGGTCCCCAATCGTTAAATTTTAATGAAGAAACTACTTTCACTTTTCTATAAATCATTCTAACATCACCACCCGCTCTATTAATAGTTCTTTGAGAATCACCATTAGCTTGACCGTTTCCGAAGTATAAGTTAGCGATGAATCCTAAATCTGGAGAAACTTTTGAAACAATTCTAGTATTTGATTCCCATAAATCTTTTGCTGGAGCTGAACTTTCAAATGCGAATTGAGTTCTATTTGATAAAAATCCGATAGCGGCATCCATAGTTGTTGGTAAATGACGGTAAACAAATCCGGTGCTGATAGCAAATTTTGCATCTTCTACCATGTCATTATTCCATTCATACATCCAAGTTCCTGGTGTTGGGTCATAAGTTAATAATAATTCACCTCCAACAGTTTCACGATTTGCTCTAACGATAAAAGGGTCGTCTAAAATATTTCTTAATCTTCCCGGCGCATCAACACCATTTGGCATGGCTTCAACTAGAGGTTTTTGCCATAAAAAGTTAGGTGCAATTTGTAATTTTGAATTCACGTTATAAGTAAAACCAGCTAAGAAGTTCATTTGGTTTCCACTTCCACTATCTTTCAATCTCCATCCAGTAAAAGTTTGTGTATAATCACCACCACCATTAGCTACTAAACCTTGAATAGCTCCTTGTGTGTAAGCGTTGAATCTTCCTTTAGAGAAAGTAAGTTTTGCTTTACCTCCCCAATTGTCTTTGTTGTTTACTTTATCTACTTTTACTACATCGCCATCCATCATTTGGAATTCTCTTCCATTTAGAGGTTGTCCTCCCCAAATTCCTCCAAACTCAATTCCTAAGTTACCTAATTTTGTTTGTAAATAAACAGTAGCTCTTCTGGTTTTAGGCTGAGGAATAAAGATAGAAGTATTGGCTTGAGCTGCACTAGAAATATCTTCATGATAAACGGCCGCTGTATTAAACTTACCAATTTTTGTGTTGTATTTTAATAAGTAAGCTGGGTTAGCTCCCCACCATAATTGAGGTCCAAAAGCAGCTTTTAATCCGTCTAAACTACCTCTACCATCAACTTCAAAACCAAGTGTTTCTCCATTATATATATCTAAATTAGGTCCGTAATTGGCTTCTGGATATAATCCGAAGAAATCTCCTTCATAACCCCAATGATAGTGACCTGTTCTGTAGAATCCTCTTAATTCAAAATCTTTAGCATTCCATTTGTAAGAAGCATTATAGATTTGAACTCTATTTATATCTGTAGTGGTAACTTCTCCATCACTTGTTACCACATTTTGAGCTCTACCTCTATTCTCATAGAAAATCTCGTTAATTGGATTCTCAGCAACGTGACCTAAAATATTGAAATTCACATTCGCTTTCATATTAGCAGATGGATTTCCTTCTACTCCAATAAAATAAGATTGCATATGGTCAAAACCTACACGATTTGGATACGAACTAGTGTTAGGATCATCAGATTCAGGAGTTGTAAGCAAAGTTCCACCTGTATTGAATGTTGTAAATTCTGCTCTTAAGTTACTTAATTTAATCATTCCGCCATCATTAGCAGCTAAAGCCGCTTTATCTCCTCTAGCTCTTAAAGCAGCATCCATTAAGTTAGTTTCGTTAAAATGAGAAGATATAATTTGATTACTAACTCCATCTTTAAATGGATTTAATTTGTGAATGTCTTTTAAAACATAATAAGCAGCTCTTGGATATAATTGATAGTGTCCTTTTTCGTTTGTTGGACCTTTAGCACAAATACCAAACCACTCTTCATTCATATTATTTTGTCCTTCAGTATAATCTTTTTGATATCCACCATTTGACCATGAAGCGTTTGAGTCATGTAAATCTAAGTTTTTAGTTTGACCATATTTCCACCAACCATCACTAAATTGGAAAGTATAACCTCCAATAGCATTTCCAGTTTTACCTAAACTCGCAGCATTTTCATAGATTTCTTTCCAGTTTCCTTTTAAATAAAATGCTTGAGCATTTTGATCTTCTTGATTGGTTTGAACATTAAAAACGTCAGCACCAAATTCAGTAAATAATACTGGTTTTCCGTATTCTTTTTTAACTCTTTCAAATAAATCTCCAAAAGATACACCACGATAAACGTTAGTTCCGAAAACATCGACATCTTTACATTCTTTGGCAATTATATCAAGGAAAAGTAAATCACCATTACAAATAGCAATTGGATGATTCGAATCAATTGCTTTCATAGCAAGTGTTGCTTCATTGAAAAGTTTGTACATTGCATGAGCTCTAACAGTAGATTTTCTGTCTTGGATAGGAATATCTTCGGTTTCAGCACCATCCCAAAACAGTCCGTAGTTGTTTTCGTTTCCTAAAAGGAATAATAATAACCCTTTGGTATCTTTATATTCAGATGCAATTTCAGTTACTTCTCTAAGAAGAAGTTCGCGAGTTTTTGCATCAGAGTATTCTGTGTTTGGTTTCCATACACCATCAATTGTTAATCCGTAGCGACCAAAAGAGTGATTTAACATGGTATAAATACCATAGTTTTCATAAATATATTCAATCCACTTCTTAGGAATGCCCGAATAAACGCGTATAGAGTTTACTCCCATATTTTGTAGTAATCCCATTTCATCGTCTAATGCCTGACGAATAAAATCATCTGATTGATTCCATAGACTATAGGAATAGTTAGTTCCGATTGGAAAATAATCCCAGTTCATTCCGTTGACCATAAAATCTTTACCACCGACTTTAAGTTTCATACCAGAATCGTTACTTTCGATAACTACTTTCTCAGTTTGAGCATAAATAGTAAAGGAGTAACAAAAAATTAATGACAAAATAATTTTTCTCATTTGTTGTATGGATTTAAAAAATTAATATTCTATAAAAAATTGTATTCACTAATCATTTCATAAAAATAACTAGTAAATATTACATTTTTAACAAAATTAACCTCAACAAAAAACATACATCGTAAAAAAGTAAGGGAAAACGGTATAAATAGCCAATAAAACATTGATTTAGTTAATAAAAAAAGATTGTATTCGCATCTTAAATTACTAACTTAGAACATAATGTTGAGGTGATGTATAGGTAAAAACTACGTTCTGAATGGTGTTTAAATCGATAATAAATACTCAACTAGACCTGTTTCATGCGGAAGATTCATTTTTTTACGCAAACGATATCGTTTTATTTCTATACTTCTAACCGAAATATTAAGCAATGGTGCAATTTCCTTAGACGATAAATTCAATCGTAAGTAAGCGCAAAGACGTAAATCATTTGGAGTTAATGAAGGATGACTTTCTTTAACTTTCTTTAAGAAATTATTATCAGCACTATCAAAAGCTTCCTTAAATATATTCCAAGTATTTTCCTCTTTTACATTTTTATTTATGGTTGAAATAACCGATTTAATACTTCTATTTGTTGTACTATCTGTTGAATTTTTTAAATCGGCTTTAATAATGTTTAGTAATTCTGTTTTTTTAATCAAATTCATATTACTAACTGCTAACTCTTTATTTTTCTTATCCACATCTTGAACTAGCTGTTCGTTTTTAATCTTCATGATTTGCTGTTCATTCTCCAATTCTTTTAATTCCAGGAGAATGTTATTTTCAGCTATAATTTTTTCATGTCTTTTTTCGTGATAAAGGGTATAGAATTTATGGATATAGAATGCCATTACAATTAAAAGAAAAATATAGATAATAACCGCAATTGTATTAGCATACCAAGGTTTATTAATTTCAAATTTATAAGTAGCAATATTATCAGTCATTGAATTAGCTACTTTAGCACGAACACTGAACACGTAATCTCCTGCGGGTAGATTTTCAAAAAATACTTGTGAGTTAAATGACCAATCGCTCCATTCTTCAGTAAATCCTTCTAGTTTATATTGATATTCAGCATTGATATATTTGTCATATTCAGGAACAGCAAAGTAAAAAGCTAAATTATTTTCATCATAATCAAAACTTCCTTCATCCGATATAATAACATTATTAGATTTTGAATTTACGATATGGTTCGTAATTCCAAAAATAGACACTTTGTAATTATTAAATTTAAAATCATTATTCTTTAGCACATAGTATCCATCTGTAGTACCTATCAAATAATTATCATCATTTAATTGAAGAATATTTTCATAACCTGGCATAAAATTCGTCAATGAAGACGGAATCGGTAAGCTGTTTTTCTTTAATTCAGATGATAATTTTCCAGAAGAAAAGTAATGAATGTAATTTTTTGTAAAAAACCATAATTTATTTGATCTATCAACAATCATTTTTCCGGTTACGTATTCCTCATTTTGAAAAATAGCACTCAATGTTTTATCTTTTTCAAAAGCTTTTGAAGCATTATTCATTTTAAACACACCTTCTTTTGAAGCATAATAAATTTGATTATTATACTTAGCTAAAGATGCATTTTTACCTTTCACTGGATTTTTAAACTTAAAAATATTTGAAGCTGTTCTTATTTGATTATCAATTGTAAAACGGTAAACTCCCTTATATTCATGGCTTACATAAATTTCTTTGGAATTTAATATTTCAAAATGTTTAGATGAATAATTAAACCCACTTATTTTATTTCTAAAAACCCACGTATTATTTTTATTTTCTAGAACAGATATCCCATTGTAATTTCCTTGTAAAATAAAATTACTACCAGAATATGTTGGTACAAATTTCCATGTCCCAGAAGCTCTGTAAATTAAATTTGCATTAGTCCCGTTAACAATAAAAGTTCCAGAATCATGTCCACAAAAAAGAGTGTTTTTATACGAAAATAAATTCCAAACCTGTCCTTTTGTATTTTGAACAAATTCGAATTTAGAAGACGAATTTAAGTCTTTACAAAACAATCCTTGATTCGTTCCTATGTATAATTTATTATTTTGTGTAGCTGATGTATATATTGTTCCTAAAATTCCGGTGTTATCAATATAGCTTTTTATTGGAGATTTTAAGTTAATTGAATTAATTCCGTTATCTAATCCAATCCATAAATTCTTATCAATATCTTCAAAAAGTGATAAGGCAGTATTGTTACTTAATCCCGAATTTTGAGTAATATGATAAATTAAATTCCCTTCCTTTGAAATAATAAAAATTCCATTAGAAATAGAACCTAAAGCAATACTTTCATCTGACAATATTTGGCTACTATAGATATTACTTTGTTGAATTTCAGCATCTACATTAGTAGTAAATCTAGATAATGTTCCATTTTGATATCTAAAAATTCCTTGTTTTTGAGTAACCAGAAGTAATCCTTCATTAGTATCAAAAATATTAATTACTTTATTTTGATTGATTAAATCATTATTTAAAAACAATTTACTTTTTCCTTGATCAATTTCATATAAACCCTTTGAAGTTTGGAAATAAATTCCATTTGAAGTTTTAAAAGCCTTTAAAATTGTGCTATTTGGATTTACTATTGTAAAGGAATTTGTCTTGGTATTGTAGGCATATATTTTTTCTAACGATTGGAAAAGAATCCAATTATCAAATGGAAAAATCCCCCAAAATTGTTCGTCATCATTAATTTTATCTTTAATAGAATTACTAAGCGACTCATATACAAGTTGTCCTTTTTGATTTCTTTTCCAAAAACCAAACTCCATAAAAGCACCAGTATAAATTCTGTCATTAATACAATTTACCGAACGTATAATTGTTTCGTTTGGAGATGGATTTAATATCCATTTAGAACCATTAAATTCTAATAATCCTTCGTTATTAGCAAAATACATAAATCGGCTATGATCTTGCGATATCATCCAATTCTGAATTCCAGCGTTGTAAATATCCTTTGAATATTTAACAATAGGTGGCAATTGCTGACCCACACAAAGCATTGAAGTAATCAAAAATAATAACTTGGTAATATTTTTTAATAATCGCATTTTTTATGTAATTTGAAACTAAAGATATGTAATAAAATTTTAAAAAAAAAATGAAATAAAAAAAAGACTGCCATTACTGACAGTCTTTAAAATTAATTATAATTTTTAATTATTATTCTTTGATAAATTTAGTAGATGATTCAATACCATCAATTGTAGTTTTAACTACATAAATTCCAGAATTTAAACTAGATACATCTAAACTTACAGAAGTTCCGTTCGTTTGTTTTTTCATCACTTCTTGACCTAAAACATTGTAAATAAGAACATTTTGAACGTTTGCTGCTGCTTCAATATTTAAAATATAAGATGTTGGGTTAGGATATAATTTTACTTTAGTTACAATAAAACTATCATTTGATAAAACTGTATTTTTATGTAAATAAATGTTATCATACCACACATTAGTTACCATTGCTGTTGTAATACCAACTTGAGCAACATTGCTTCTTGTTAAGTTATTAGCAACAACTCCACCTAAAGCAGTAATTGGCACATCTACAGAAACCCATTGGTTTGCAACTAATTGAGGAGTAGAACCTCCGTTAATGTTAACCTCTAATGCTGAAGCTTCTGAAGAACCACCACCAAAATCTACTAATTTCACATTAAATACATCACCTGTTAAGTCAGTATCAGTAATGTAAAAATCAAAATGAATATGAGTAAAAGCTGATAAATCTAATCTATTTGATTGAAATTCAATACCATGACAAACAACACCTGTATTTTTTTTCAAAGTATTATTTCCTGCAATTTGAACTTCAGTTGTAGCAGCACCACCGCACCATCCAGCGTCAAAATTATCAAAAGCAATAGGAGCGTAAGCATCACTATATATAGAAACTACATCTCCAACTGGTCTTGCAGGTGGTGTTGGAGCAGCAACTGTTGGAGCAGGATCTACTGGAGGCGTTCCATGTTTTCCTCTAATATTATCCACATAAAATGTTCTTGCAGGTTTAGTAACATTAGGGAAGAAAGAAGTTTCTCCGTTAGCCCAATAAGTATGTATTACAAAACCTGTATAAGTACCATCTGCTAATGCAGCTTGCCCATCTAACGAAGTATTAAAAGTAAATGAAACCGTTTGCCAAACGCTACCACCTGGGTGACTTGCAGCAGCAGCAACAACTGTAGCTGCACCTGAACCTCCAGTTACTTTAACTAAAAAAGTAATCGGATCTGCAGAAAATACATCCATAGTCATTGTTTGAGAAGTAGATAAATCTACTGGAGTAGTCAAAGTTAAGTTTACACCTTGCCAAACATCCGTAGCAGGGTTACCAACAATTTTTAATACTTTAGTAGTATTAGTACCTGTTCCATTTTCAACAACAGGAGGTGCCATACCACCAAATTGAGCGCCAACTGAACCTGATTCAGCCGGTTCAAAACCTAATACTAAAGGAAGAACTTCTACAACTGAAACATTATCAATAAAAACATAACCTACAGCTGCTCCCATATCAAAAATAACTCTATCTGCAACAGCATTACCATAATTAATAGTAATATCGTATGAAAAAGTTTGAGGAGTTGAAGTTAACGTAGGTGAAAAAGTTATAGCTGCATAAGGAGCATTATTTTGACCTAATCCAGCAATAATTGTTCTTGAACCTGTAATTGCATCTGTAAATGCATCAAAAGTAAATCGATACGTTTTACCATCTTCTAATAAAACGTCTTGACTTAAATTAACGTCCCAAGGATTACCAGCTGCACCAACATTAGCTTGATTCACAAAACTACCTCCGCCTAAATCAACTACATTTGCAGCATTATTGTACCAAGGAGCTGCTGAACCCGTTTGAAAATCTCCATTAGTCACCAAATTTTGACCAAAAGTCAATGTTGATGCAACTAATGTTAACAAAAAAGTAATTTTTTTCATAATATCTAAATTTAATTAGTTAAATAATAACAATTGTAAAATTAATTTATATTTTTTTTAAACAATTCACAAGTGATATATACAAACTATACAACAAGCAAATTCATCAACTAAATAAAAATTATTTTTTTTAAATTACAAAATACTGTATATCAAATAATTAAAAAATAAATTCTGTCTGCATTTTTAATTTTGTATAGTTATTGTATAGTTAAAATTAATAAAAAAAATCTAACTATAACGATTTCATAACTACTTTTTTATTGTAATGTAATAATGAAAAACATAAGTTAGGTGTTTACTTAAATTAGATTAATTATCTTTGCGAATCTTATAAAAACAATCATGACACAGCCTGATTTTTCTACTCTAGAACCTAAGAAAAACATCTTAATCAAAGGAGCGCAATTACACAACCTTAAAAATTTAGATGTTGCAATTCCACGAAACAAATTAGTGGTTATCACTGGTCTTTCAGGTTCTGGTAAATCAAGTTTAGCTTTTGATACTTTGTACGCTGAAGGGCAGCGTAGATATGTTGAAAGTTTGTCTTCATACGCACGACAATTCCTTGGAAGATTAGACAAACCAAAAGTAGAATACATCAAAGGAATTGCACCTGCAATCGCTATCGAACAAAAAGTAAACACTAGTAATGCACGTTCAACTGTAGGAACTTCAACAGAAATCTATGATTATTTAAAACTTCTTTTTGCCCGAATTGGAAAAACTTACTCGCCTATTTCAGGTAAAGAAGTAAAAAAAGATACGGTTTCTGATGTAATTAATGATATCAAAGAGTTTGCTTTAGATAGCAAATGGTTACTTCTTGCTCCTATTCATTTAGAAGAAGGAAGAGCTTTAGAGGATAAACTAAAAGTATTGCTACAACAAGGTTTCGCTCGTATTTTAGTAGATAACGAAATGGTGCGTTTGGATACTATCGAACAACACCAATTAGATAATAAAGACATTCTTCTTATCGTCGATAGAATTGTCGTTAAAGACGAAGAAGAATTTTATAATCGTTTAGCAGATGCAGTTCAAACCGCTTTTTACGAAGGTAAAGGTGTTTGCTACTTACAAGAAGTAGATTCGAAAAAACGTCTAGAATTCAGTTCTAACTTTGAATTAGATGGCATTACTTTTTTAGAACCTAATATTCACTTGTTCAGTTTTAACAATCCTTACGGAGCTTGTCCAACATGCGAAGGCTACGGAAGTGTTATCGGAATTGACGAAGATTTAGTGATTCCCAATACCGCTTTATCCATTTATGAAAATGCTGTTTTCCCTTGGCGTGGCGAAAGTATGAGTTGGTATCGCGACCAATTGGTTAACAATGCTTATAAATTCGATTTCCCAATTCACAAACCGTTTTTCGAACTTTCAGACGAACAAAAACAACTGATTTGGGATGGAAATTCCTATTTCACTGGATTACATGATTTCTTTGCCGAATTAGAAGAGAAAAATTATAAAATTCAAAATCGTGTTTTGCTTTCGAGATATCGTGGAAAAACAAAATGTACCACTTGTAAAGGAAAACGTTTACGATATGAAGCTAATTTCATCAAAGTTGGTGGAAAAACAATTTCTGATTTGGTCGATTTACCAATCGTAAACTTAATCGAATTCTTTAAAAAATTAGACTTAAACGAATACGATACTAAAGTGGCGAAGCGTTTGTTAATTGAAATCAATAATCGTTTAGACTTTTTATTCAATGTGGGATTGAGTTATTTGACGTTAAATCGTAACTCTAATACACTCTCTGGAGGGGAATCGCAACGAATTAACTTAGCGACTTCGTTAGGAAGTAGTTTGGTCGGTTCAATGTATATTTTAGACGAACCAAGTATCGGTTTACATCCAAAAGATACCGAAAGATTAATCGAAGTTTTGAAAGATTTACGCGATTTAGGTAACACCGTAATCGTAGTTGAACACGATGAAGATATCATGAAAGCTGCCGATATGATTATCGATATTGGTCCAGAAGCAGGAACGCATGGTGGTGAATTGGTTGCACAAGGAACGTATGATGAAATTCTAAAAGCCGATTCACTTACTGCAAAATATCTAAACGGAAAAGAAGAAATTTCGGTACCTAAAACTAGAAGAAAATTCAAAAATCATATTGAAGTTATTGGAGCAAGAGAAAATAACTTAAAGAATGAAAACTTCACTTTCCCTCTAGAGTGTTTGACAGTGATTACAGGTGTTTCAGGGAGTGGAAAAAGTACCTTGGTGAAGAAAATTTTGTTTCCAGCCATTCAAAAGAAATTAGAAGGTGTTGGAGAAAAAGCAGGTCAATTTACTGAATTAGCCGGTAGTTTTTCTCATATCAAACATATAGAATACGTAGACCAAAATCCGATTGGAAGAAGTTCACGTTCGAATCCGGTTACGTATATCAAAGCTTACGATGATATTCGTGATTTATTTGCAAAACAAAACGTTTCGAAATTACGAAATTATCAAGCCAAACATTTCTCTTTCAACGTTGATGGCGGAAGATGTGAAGTGTGTAAAGGTGATGGTGAAGTAACCATCGAAATGCAATTTATGGCGGATGTTCATTTAGAATGTGAAGCTTGTAATGGAAAACGTTTCAAAAAAGAAGTATTAGAAGTTACTTTTGAAAACAAAAACATCGATGACATTTTAAAAATGACTATTGATGAAGCTTTGAATTTCTTTACTGAACAAAAACAAACAAAAATCACGCAAAAATTACAACCTTTACAAGATGTTGGTTTGGGTTATGTGCAATTAGGGCAATCCTCTTCTACCCTTTCTGGTGGTGAGGCGCAACGTATTAAATTGGCTTCGTTCTTAGTAAAAGGTACAATTAAAGATAAAGCTTTATTTGTTTTTGACGAACCTACAACGGGTTTGCATTTTCACGATATCAAAAAATTATTAGCTTCGTTTGATGCATTATTGGAAAAAGGACATTCTATAATCGTGATCGAGCACAATTTAGATTTAATCAAATGTGCCGATTATATTCTTGATATTGGTCCAGAAGGTGGTGAAAATGGAGGAAAATTAATTGCTTTTGGAACGCCAGAAGAAGTCGCTAAAAATAAAAACTCGGTTACAGGAAAATATTTAAAAGAGAAACTATAAATGATAAACCCTTCTGCAAACGGTTGGATTGACAAATTCTTTGCTGAAAACAATGACAATTTCATTGATTTTCAAGGTAATACTTTGTCTTTTTATGAAGATTGTAGAACTACAGGTTTTATTTATGGTTATGTAGTTCATTACCAACTTCAAAGCCAAATCAACACCACAAAATGGTCGTATGATGAAGTGACGAAAGTTGGGTTTTTAAACACCCTTTTTTCATTATATCGAATTGAAAAATCAAACGGTACGAAAGAGGATTTCATCAATTCGGTTTACCAATTTTATAAAATCATTCAGCCTGAAAACCTGAATTTCATCAAAAAATTACTTCCAGAAGGAACATACAGTTCACGCTTGGAAAAAATTATAGACGACCGAATTCAAACGAATAATAATACTATTAGTAAGAATTTCTCGCACATCATTACCAATGCGCTTTTGTTTATTGATGTTTTGGCTTTCCAACATTATTTAAAAAATGAAGCATTACCAGCGGATTACCTGAAAAATGTAGAATCGGATTGTATCAAAATTGTTTCATTGGCTTTAAAAATTAAAGAGCGAAAGTCGAAATACGATGAATTATTAGTGAAATTATTTGAAAATTCGATTCGTTATACGAAATTCAATACTATTGAAAATATCGAATTATCGGAAATAAAATTAATCCGACACACTTCTTTATTAGAACGTTTATATTTATTAGACATTGCACAAATGGCACTTTGGAATGATGAAAAATTGGAACCTAATGAAGAGCATTTCTTAAAACTTTTAAGCTCGGAATTAGAATTAGAAGCTAGTTTACTTGAAAAAAGCACAAAAGAAATAAATGATTTTATCGAAAAATACAGGGCGGAAATTCCTTTTTTTAATTATTCGAATCCGATAAAACATTTTTATGACCAAGCTAATAAAAATGTAACCAAACTTATCATTCGCAACAAAGACCGATTAACCAAAGAAATCAAGGAAAGTGGCGAATTAATGCAGCTTTTAGCCAAATCCACTACAAAAGACTTAAGTAAAGAAGAAAAAAAGAAAGTAAAAAAACAGTTGCTCGATATCTGTAAAACAGTACCATCGTTAACCATCTTTTTACTTCCTGGCGGCGGCTTGTTATTACCTATTTTAATAAAATTTATTCCGCAGTTATTACCTTCAGCCTTTAATGAAAATTTAGAAGATTAATTTTTATTAAATTCATAATAGAAAAAATCCCCAACTACTTTTGGTAATTGAGGATTCATTTATTTGTGTTTTCGATTATTCGTTAACCAAAACCCATTCGCCAGAAGCTAACATGCTTTCTGCTTTTTTGTATTTCATGGTTTCGCTTTTTCCACTCATTACATGTTTGATTGTAACAGTGTCATTACGATTGATTTTTGGCATTTCTCTAGTAATCGTTTCTGTAACTGGAGGTCTTTGACTTGCCATTTCGCCTGCTTTTTTTGCTTCTGAAGCTGGTGCATCTATATCCTCTTTAGTCTCAGTGTATTTTTCTTGACGAGTTTCTTGTCTTGCCTCTTGAATGTTTTCATTACGATGTGGTAAATCACCTTTGAATAAGAACGAAATTACTTCTTTATTTACATCGTCTATCATTTTCTTGAACAAGTTGAACGCTTCAAATTTGTAAATCAACAATGGATCTTTTTGTTCGTGAACCGCTAATTGAACCGATTGTTTCAATTCGTCCATTTTACGTAAGTGTTTTTTCCATGCCTCATCCACAATTGCTAATGTGATGTTTTTCTCGAAATCTGCCACTAACGAACGTCCTTCAGTTGTATATGCTTTTTCTAAATCAGTAACTACGTTTAACGATTTAATTCCATCAGTGAAAGGAACAATAATTCTTTGGTACTGACCATTATTGTTTTCGTATACATTTTTGATGATTGGATACGCTTCATGAGCATCTCTAGCAATTTTCTCTTCATAATGCGCTAAAACAGCTTTGTATGTTTTTCCAGTAATTTCTCTTACTGATAATTTTGCAAATTCCGCTGGTGTAACTGGCGCACTGATTGAGAAGTAACGAATCAATTCAAACTCGAAGTTTTTGAAATCTTCTGCTAGTTTGTTTTGTTCTACTACTAATTCGCAAGTATCATACATCATGTTCGCAATATCAACTTTCAAACGCTCGCCATGTAAAGCGTGACGTCTTCTTTTGTATACTACTTCTCTTTGTGCGTTCATTACGTCGTCATATTCTAACAAACGTTTACGAACTCCAAAGTTATTTTCTTCTACTTTTTTCTGTGCTCTTTCGATAGATTTTGTCATCATTGAATGTTGAATTACTTCCCCTTCTTTTAGACCAATTCTATCCATAACTTTCGCTACTCTTTCAGAACCGAATAAACGCATTAAGTTATCTTCCAAAGACACGTAGAATTGAGAACTACCCACATCTCCTTGACGACCCGCACGACCACGTAACTGACGGTCCACACGACGCGAATCGTGACGTTCGGTTCCGATAATTGCTAAACCACCTGCTTTTTTAACTTCGTCAGATAATTTAATATCGGTACCACGACCTGCCATATTCGTTGCGATTGTAACTACTCCAGGTTTTCCTGCTTCTGCTACAATTTCCGCCTCGCTTTTGTGCATTTTAGCATTCAATACGTTGTGTTGAATACCTCTTAATTTCAACATTCGGCTTAATAATTCCGAAATCTCTACTGATGTTGTTCCAATCAATACTGGTCTTCCTGCATTTGATAATTGTACTACATCTTCGATAACGGCGTTAAATTTCTCACGAACGGTTCTGTAAATTAAATCGTCTTTATCTTTACGAGCAATTGGACGATTCGTTGGAATTTCCACCACATCTAATTTATAGATTTCCCAGAACTCACCTGCTTCAGTTGAAGCTGTTCCCGTCATACCTCCCAACTTGTTATACATACGGAAATAATTCTGTAAGGTAATGGTCGCGAAAGTTTGAGTTGCTGCTTCGATTTTTACATTCTCTTTAGCTTCGATTGCTTGGTGTAAACCATCAGAGTAACGACGACCATCCATGATACGTCCTGTTTGCTCATCTACAATCATTACTTTATTGTCCATGATAACGTACTCCGTATCTTTTTCAAATAACGTATACGCTTTTAATAACTGCGTTAACGTGTGAATACGCTCTGATTTTACAGAGAAATCACGGAATAATTCTTCTTTTCTCTCAGCTGCTTCCTCTGGAGATAAATTTTCCTTTTCAATTTGGGCAATTCCTGTTCCAATATCAGGTAGAACGAAGAATTGAGCATCAGTATCCGTTGATAAAAACTGAATTCCGTTGTCTGTTAATTCAACTTGATTGTTTTTCTCTTCGATAACAAAGTATAACGCCTCATCAATTTTTGGCATTTCTCTGTTATTATCTTGCATGTAGTAATTCTCTGTTTTTTGAAGTAATTGTTTAACTCCTTCTTCCGATAAGAATTTGATTAACGCTTTACTCTTTGGTAACGCTCTGTATGAACGATATAAGTTGAAACCAGCGTCTTTAGTATTTCCTTCTTTGAATAAACGTTTAGCTTCTGTCAAACAATCCGTAGCTAATTTACGTTGTAACGTAACTAAGTTTTCAACTTTTGGTTTTAATTCTAAGAATTCATGACGATCTCCTTGCGGAACAGGTCCAGAAATAATCAATGGTGTTCTAGCATCATCAATTAAAACGGAGTCAACCTCATCGACAATCGCATAATTGTGTTTACGTTGTACCAAATCTTCTGGAGCATGCGCCATATTATCACGAAGGTAATCGAAACCAAATTCATTATTTGTTCCGTAAGTAATATCAGCATTGTAGGCTTTTCTTCTTTCTGGGGAATTCGGTTGGTGATTATCAATACAATCAACAGTTAACCCATGGAACTCAAACAAAGGAGCTTTCCAAGTACTATCACGACGCGCTAAGTAGTCATTCACGGTTACTAAGTGAACTCCGTTTCCTGTTAACGCATTTAAATATAATGGCAATGTAGCTACTAAAGTTTTTCCTTCTCCTGTTTGCATTTCGGCAATTTTACCTTGATGCAACACGACTCCACCAATCAACTGAACGTCGTAGTGAATCATATCCCAAGTGATGGCTTTTCCTGCAGCATCCCAAGAGTTTGCCCAAGTAGCATTATCACCTTCAATATTGATATATGGTTTTGTAGCCGATAACTCTCTATCTTTTGGAGTAGCAGTTACTGTAATCGTTGTGTTGTCTTTGAAACGACGAGCCGTTTCTTTAACCACTGCAAAAGCTTCTGGAAGAATTTCGTTTAATACTTTTTCAGAAATTTCATAAGCTTCTTTCTCAATTTTATCTATTTCTGCTTAGATATCTTCACGAGCATCAATATCTTGAGTTTGCTCAGCATCTTGTTTTAAAGAAGCGATTTTAGCGTCTTTTTCAGCACGAGCATTTTGAATTTTAGCTTTGAATTCGGCTGTTTTAGCACGTAATTCGTCATGTGATAAGGCTTGTAAAGCGCCTTCAAATGATTTAATTTTGGTAATGATAGGTTGAATCGCTTTTACATCTTTCTCCGATTTATCCCCCACAAAAGCCTTCAATATAGAATTTATGATACTCATAATTTTGTTATTTCAATATAGTTTGCAAATATAACCAAAAAAAAAGCCTCAGTAAAGAGACTTATTTCTGTTGTGTTTATTTATTTTTTAATATTCGTCCTCATTCCAAAGATAATCTTCGTCTGTAGGATAATCTGGCCAAATCTCTTCCATTGATTCATAGATTTCTCCTTCGTCTTCGATAGACTGCAAGTTTTCCACTACTTCTAATGGAGCTCCAGTTCTAATAGCGTAGTCGATAAGTTCGTCTTTGGTAGCTGGCCATGGTGCATCGCTCAAATAGGATGCTAATTCTAAAGTCCAATACATCTTTTTATCGATTTAAGTTTATGCAAAAATAAATTTATTACTTAAAAAGTCAAGTTTTTTTTTACTTTTTTTATTAAAATTTAAGAACGTTTTTTTTGAGTGTTCAAAACATGACTTTT